>Ga0068855_100000172_pt1 | contig 82970 bp, 69 predicted proteins | sample KBSCornC52_FD_66592 | JGI IMG/M metagenome (GOLD analysis project Ga0068855, IMG submission 66592) | Corn rhizosphere microbial communities from Kellogg Biological Station, Michigan, USA - KBS Corn C5-2 | ecosystem: Host-associated > Plants > Roots > Rhizosphere > Soil ...
TCCGTCACCGAGGGCAACGGCATGATTCTGTATTCGTGCAAGGCGGTGCTGCACCAGACGTTTTGGGCGGTTGCGCAAGATGGCGGCTACTTCGCGTTTCGCAACGCTTTGAGCGGTAAATGCCTGCAAGTTCGGGGCGCGAGCATGGCGGCCGATGCGCTCGTGGAGCAGTCTACCTGCGACTTTGCGCCGGAGCAGCTGTGGAAGCCGACCCGCGTCGACTCGATGTACATGCAGCTCACCAACAAGTCGAGCGGCTTGGCGCTGGACGTGGCGGGTAACAACGTCGACGCTGACTCTCAGCGCATCACTCAGGGCACCGTCAACGGCAGCGCCGACACGCACTGGCGCTTGCAGAAGCGCAGCAGCGCATCGTTCATCACGTTGTCGGCCTCTGACGACACGTCACGCCGAATGCACCACGAAGGTTCCGTGGTCACGCTGACCGCCGACGACACGCCGAGCGAGCAGTGGAAGGTCGTGCCTGGCTTGTACAATCCGCAGTTCGTGTCCTTTCAGTCGCGTGACGAGCCGGGGCGCTACCTGCGCCACGCCGGTTACCGTCTCTGGTGCGACACCAACGACGGCTCGTCGCAGTTCAAGAAGGACGCAACGTTTCACTACGACAATCCGCTCGTGGGGACGAACCTCATGAACAAGTCTTTCGAGTCCGACAACTACCCGGGCTCTTTTCTGCAGCACAGCGGCGACGTGATCCTGCTCTCGCAAAACCAAGACAACGCGGCCTACAAGAGCGCCGCCACCTGGGTCATCGAAGCGCGCTGAGCTCGCAGCTCGCGGCGGCAGTGCAGCTCAGGACCACCGCTGCTCGTTGACTACGGGCGCATTCCGGTCACCCTGTTTCACGTTGTCGCGCCTTTTCTGTCAGCTGGATTTCGGTAAAGAAACAATTTGGGGTCCGGCCCAATTTCGTCTCAGCTGGGGCGATTTTGCTCCCACGCTCACCGCCAAGGGTTGTAAGGGGCCTGTGTGAGTTTTTCCACCTGAGCAATTTTGTCGAGGGTTCGGGGGAGCCTCGGTTCGCGACTTACGTGACTCCCAAACTTTCGTCTCTTATTACGGCTTCTGAAAATGACGTCAGCGCGTCGGCGCCGCTTGGCCAATTGGTTCAAGTGGAGGTGGCGGAGCTGGTAGTCGCCTGCCTGGCAAAGGCCGGAGTCCAATACGTGTTCGGCGTACCCGGCGGAGCCGTGGAGCCCATCTACAACGCGTTGGCACGAAGCGCGCGTGAGGGTGGACCACGGCCGGTGGTAGCTCGGCACGAAGCGGGCGCCGCCTACATGGCGGACGGCTACGCGCGAGAGACCGGCAAGCTCGGCGTGTGCGTCACCACCTCCGGGCCGGGCGCCACCAACTTGCTGACCGGAATTGCCTGCGCGCGCGGCAGCGGCGTGCCACTGCTCGCGCTCACCGGGCAGTCGGCGCTGCCGTCCTTCGGCAGGAACGCGCTGCAAGACTCTTCCTGCGCCGGCGTGGACATCGTCGGCATCTTCGCGCACTGCACGCGGTACAGCTCGCTCGTCTCGCACGTCGAGCAGGCCGAGACCAAGATCGTGAGCGCCATCTTGCACGCGCTGCGCAAGCCTCACGCTCCCACGCACCTGTCGTTTCCGGTCGACATTTTGCGCAGCCTGGTGATGCCGAAGAGCGCGGGACACGAGCTGTCGGCGCTGTTCCGCGAAAGGCCGTGCTTGGTCGACGACCGAACGCTGGAGGCGCTCGAGGCCGAGCTGATTGCGGCCGGTCGGATCGTCTTTTTCATTGGCGACGGTGCGGCCGAGGCCATCGACTCGATCATGACTCTGGTCGAGCTGTGCGGCGCGCTGTTCGTCACGACGCCGGACGCCAAGGGCTTGATCAATCCCCACCATCGCGCGTATCGGGGCGTGTTCGGCTTCGGCGGGCACGCCAGCGCCGATCAAGCGCTGGCCGATGCCCCCGATCTGGTCGTGGCTTTCGGCACCGGCTTCAGTGAGCTCGCCAGCAACGGCTGGTCGAAGAACCTTCTGAACCCGCGCATGATCCACGTCGACGAATCGGAAGAGAATCTGATCCGCTCGCCGCTGTCGAAGCTCCACGTGCGTGGCCGCATGCGCACGATTTGCGAGCGGCTGGTTGCGGCGTGGCCACCGCGCAGTGGGCACGTCAGCCGGCGCGCTCCGGCCACGCGCGAAGCGGCCCCGGTGTCGAAGGTCAGCTTGCAGGCCCAAGATCGCTACGACTCCGACGCGACGCCGATCAAGCCGCAGCGGTTGATGAAGGAGCTGTCAGCCCGCTTCCCGCCCACGACGCGCTTCTTGGCCGACACGGGAAACAGCATGATTTGGGCCGCGCACTACCTCCAGCCGTGGAACCGCCGCGGTACGGGGCCGCGCGGCAGGTTGCGCCACGGCACCGGCGAGCGGCGCTCCGGCACGGCCAGCTGGTTGCGCATGACCCTGGAGTTTGCGCCCATGGGTTGGGCCATCGGCGCGGCCGTGGGCATCGCTCGGGGCAATCCGCGTTGCCCGGTGGTCTGCATCACCGGTGACGGCTCGTATCTGATGAGCGGCCAGGAGATCACCACCGCCGTCGAGGAGCGGCTGCCCGTCATCTTCGTAATCCTCAACGATCACGCCTACGGCATGGTGATGCATGGCCAGCGGCTGGCCGGCGCCGAGCCCATCGCCTACGAGCTGACTCCGGTCGACTTTCGCAAGATGGCGGAGTCCATGGGGGTACCCGGCTACGTGATCGAGTCGCCGTCCGATTTTGCCAACATCGATTTCCCGGCCATGTTGACGCGCGAAGGGCCGACGTTGCTCGACGTGCGCATCGATCGCGACGAAGTGCCGCCGATGATCTTGCGACTGAAGACGCTGGGCAGCTTGTCGGCTTGAGCCAGCGCGAGGAACGCCATGGAAAAGACGTACATGCAGAGCCGCATTTGGCTCGAGGAGCCGGAGCCGAACAACGCTTTCGCGTGCCGCGCCGCCTACTGCCATGGCTACGACGTCTACGGCGAGATGCTCGGCAACGCCGGCTGGGTGGACATGCTGTACTTGCTGTTCAAGGGCGAAGCTCCGTCTTGCCAGCAAGCCGCCATCCTGGAGATCTTGTCCGTTGCACTGGCCAATCCCGGCCCCCGCGACGCCTCGGTTCAAGCTGCGATGTGCGCGGGCGTGGGCGGCTCTCCGGCGGCGGCGGCGCTGACCGCGGCGTTGGCGGTGGGCGCGGGCGGGGCGGGCGGCGGGCGCGAGTTGTTCCGAGCCATGCAAGCTTGGGCCTCGTGCGGTAAGGCCCTGCCTGCCTGGCAACGGCTTTGGGCCGCGCAAGCGGAGGCGGGGGAAGGCCCCATCGACGTATGGCCCGCCGCCGAGCACCCTGCCGGCTTCGACCCTTTGGGAGTCGCCACACCGACGCCGGTTCGCCAAGTATTGGCGCGCCTGGCGCAGCTGAACGCCGATTCGCGTTGCGCGTGGCTGCAGGCCAATTCGTCGTCGCTGGAGGAAGCCGCAGGGTGCCCGCTGTCGATGGTCGGAGTCGCGGCTGCCGCTTTCGCCGATCTCGACTGCTCGCCGGAGGAGGGCGAGATGCTGTTCTTGCTCTTGCGTCTGCCGGGCGCAGCCGCTCACGCGCTCGAGCAGCGCGCGTCGGGGCACAAACAGTTTCCGTTCTACGAGCTGGAGCTCGACGGCGACACCCGCGGAGTCGAGAAATGACTACGAAGCGCCCAGGTCCCGACCTGCTCCGCGAAAACGTTGGCCGCGTCAAATCGAGCGTGGGCGGCTGCTTCATCGGCAGCCACGCCGTGATTCGCGGCAAGGATTTACACGCTGAGTTCGCTCAAGCGCGCTGGATGGACATCTACATGTTCAGCATCACCGGCCGCCGCTTCTCCGAGCCGGAGCTGCGTTTGCTGGAGGCGATTTGGACGTACACCAGCTATCCCGACGCGCGCATTTGGAACAATCGCGTCGCGGCGCTGGCCGGGTCCGCGCGCAGCACGGGCAACTTGGGGGTGTCGGCGGCGCTCGCAGTTTCCGAGGCCGCGATCTACGGGCGTGGCATCGATATCCGCGCCAGCGATTTCTTGCGGCGCACGCGCGCCCACGTGGCAGAAGGTGGCGAGCTCGGACCGTTCGTGCGGCAGGAGCTCTCCGAGCGACGCAGCCTGGCGGGCTATGGTCGGCCCATCTCGAACCGAAGAGACGAGCGCTTGGATCCGATCCTGAGCTTCGCTCGGTCCCTGGGTTTGGCCGACGGCCCCCACGTGCAGCTCGCTCATGACATCGAGCGCTTCCTTTTGGATAGCCGGCTCCGCATGACCATGAACTATGGCGCGATTGGCGCGGCCTTGACCGCCGACTTGGGCCTGTCGCCACGGGAGCACTACCTGTACGTCCACGTCGCTTTCGTGGGCGGGATGATGCCCTGTTACCTCGACGCCGCGGCGCGCCCCGCGGGCACTTTTCTGCCGCTGCCCTGTGACAGCGTCGCCTACGAGGGGGCCGAAAAGCGCCCCTGGAAACGGCCCTGAGGCCCCGGGGCCTCTCCCGCGGGCCGTACGGGGGCGCTGGGATTTTCTGCCATAACTCTCTGCGGTCGCGTTCCCACCCCGCTCGGTGATAGCTTTTAACGTTATGGCGCAGTCCACCGGCAGCCGCTTGCTGACATTCGCAAGGGAGCTACAGCGGGCCAATACGTTCCAGGAGCTGCTGGAGCTCACTCGCGTCGAGGCGATCGCGGCGGCCGGGTACCCGCACGTCTGGCTGTTCATCGGTGACGACGAAGAAGTGAAGGAGGCCCGACTCATCGACTACGCGGGCAGCCAACGCGACAAGGCGTGGGAGCTCGCGCCGGTGATGAAGATCGACGGCGACCCCCTGCTCGAGCAGATTCGCGAAAGCAACGAGCCAGTGGTGGTCGAGGACGCTCGCACCGATCCGCGAACCAACAAGGAGCTGGTCGCGGCGCTGGGCAACCGCACGATCGTGAACATCCCTCTGCGGCTGTTGGACAAGCCGTTCGGCGCGCTCGGCCTGGGCACCTTCGGCGACGAGGAGGGGTGCCGGCCGCCGACGCAAGAACAGCTCGACTATCTCGTCGGCATGGGCAGCCAACTGACGGTGGCGGCCAGCCGCATCCGCTACCTCGACGCCAACCGTCGCGCCACCCAGCAGCGCATCGAGCTCGAGCGCCGCGTGCTCGAGCATCAAAAGCTGGAAAGTCTCGGCCTGTTGGCGGGCGGCATCGCCCACGACTTCAACAACCTGCTCACCGTCATCTTGGCGGGCACGGCGTTGGCTCGGCTGGCGGTGAGCAGCAGTCAAAAAGCGCTGACAGAGCTGGATGCGGTGGTAGGCGCGGCGGAGCGAGCGCGCGACCTGACCCGTCAGCTGCTGGCGATGAGCCGTTCGCAAACGCTCGAGCTTCGGCCAATCGACCTGAATGATCGACTAAAGCAGCTGCTCGCCCTCCTGCAGCGGGTGCTGTCCGAGACCATTACGCTCGAGCTCATCGAGGGGGTGCGGCTGCCGCTGGTCGAAGGTGACGCTTCGCAGCTCGACCAGGTCTTCATGAACCTGTGCATCAACGCCCGCGAGGCCATGCCCGCCGGCGGCAAGATCACCATCGAAACCGAGCAGGTGCTGGTCAACTCCGATTTCGTGGCGGCTCACCCCTGGGCGGCCACCGGACGCTACGTGTTGGTCACGGTGACCGACACCGGCACCGGCATGCCGCGCGAGGTGATGGACCGGGTCTTCGAGCCGTTCTTCACCACCAAGAAGGAGCGCGGTGGCACGGGCCTCGGGCTGGCCGTGGCCTACGGCGTCGTGCGCCAGCACCGCGGCCTGTTGCATTGCTACAGCGAGCCGGGCATCGGCACCGTGTTCAAGATCTACTTGCCGGTGTACGTGCGGGCGGTGGCCGACATCAGCAATCGGGTCGAAGGCGCCGCGCCGCGCGGCTACGAAAAGATCCTGCTGGGCGAGGACGATCCGGCCGTGCGCGGTGCGACGGTGCGCGTGCTCGAGTCGGCGGGCTACTCGGTCGTGGCGGTGGAGAACGGGGCCGAAGCGTGCAGCGCGGCGGCGCGTGCTCGCTTCGATCTAGTGCTGCTCGACGTGATCATGCCCGAGATGAGCTGCCGGGACGCGCTCCGTGGCTTGCGCGCGGAGCTGCCGAACGCGCGCTACATCCTGTCCAGCGGCTACACCGCCGAGGTCAAGATGGACGACCTGCTGAAGGACGGCACCATCTTGCTCGAAAAGCCCTACGATCCGGGGCAGCTCCTGCGTCTCGTGCGGCAAGTGCTCGATACTCAGCCGCCCGCTCACGCCTAGGACTGCCGCATGCGCAAATCCGGCATTCTTCGACGCTCGGAGGATTGGCGTCCGGTTGCCACCGTCGCGGCCTGGTTCGCGTTGGTGATAGCGGAGTGGATCTGGACGCCGCGGCGGCTCTCGATCTTGCTGCCGCTCGTGGCGCTCACCTGCGTGATCGCGTTTCTGGGCGCGGTGGCGACTCACAACACCATGCACGTGCCGGTGTTCAGAGCCAAGAAGCTGAACCGGTTGTTTCAGGTCGCGCTCACGTTGGTGTACGGGCACCCCGTGAGCTCGTTCGTGCCTGGGCACAACTTGAGCCACCACGACTACATCGAGTCGCCGCGCGACGTGATGCGCACCACCAAGGCGCGCTTTCGCTGGCACCTGCTCAACTTGCTATTTTTCATGCAAATCGTCGGGCGTGACGTGATGCGCGCCGAAATTAGCTACATACGCGCGGCCTGGCGCTTCGATCGCCCCTGGGTCAGGCAGCTGATCTTGGAGGCCAGCATCTGGTTGTCGGGCTCGGCCGTGTTGTTGCTGGTCGACTGGCGCAAATTCGCGATGTTCATCGTGCTGCCCAATCTGTATGCCTCGTGGGGCATTCTCGCGATGAACATGCTTCAGCACGACGGCGCCGACATCGACAGCCAGTACAACCACTCCCGCAACTTCGTGGGGAAGTGGATCAACTGGCTGACCTTCAACAATGGCTTTCACACCGTTCATCATCACGACTCCACCATCCACTGGAGTGACCTGCCCAAGATGCACGCCATCTTGATCGCGCCGCACATTCATCCAGCCCTGGTGCAGTCCTCGCTCGTCAAATACGTGTTCCAAACCTACGTCTGGCCCGGAAAGCGGGTGCGTTTCGACGGCGCTCCGTTGCCGCCCGTGGACCCGGGGAAGGACGAGGATTGGATCGCCGATGCGTTCGTGACCGCGGCCTACGGTCCGATGAGCCACCGGGGTGGAGGACCGCTCAGTCAACGTGGGGCCGGCCCGTTGAGCCAACGGTTGTCATGAACGCGTCGCTCGCCCAGCGCCTCCAGGAGTATTACGAGACCTTCCCGGTCGAGCGCGAAAGAGCGCTCGACCGTCTGGAAGACATCTTCGCGGTCGACGTTCACTTCCGTGACCCCTTCCGCGACACGCATGGCATCGAGCCGCTGCGCGAGCTTTTCGTGAGAATGTTCCGCCAATACCGCCAGGTCGAGTTCACCGGCTTTGCCCGTGACGGAGACGACGCTCGCTTCGTGCTCACCTACGACATGCATTTGCGCATGGCGGTGGGCCCAACGTTCGTCACCCGCATGGCCAGCGTGGTGCGCGGACGGGACGGGCTAGTCGTGGACTTGGTCGACTACTACGACTTTCCCTCGGCGCTCACGTCGCCGCTGCCCCTATTGGGCACACTCTACCGCAAAGCCGTCAACTTGCTCTTTCTGTGATGAACTCGCACGGGCTCTACGAGCGGCCAAGCCTTCTGCGCAGCAGCGACGGGTTCTTTCACCCGACGAGCGAGACCGAGCTCGCGCAGCTGGTAAGGGCGGCCCGGTCGGCGGGGGCAAAGCTGCGCGTCCGTGGCTCGGCGCATTCCGTGGCAGGAGCCATCTACACCGACGACGGGCAGCCCGGGCGGCGCCCCCGGCGCGATTTCGACGTCATGCTCGACCGCTACATCGGCGTGACGTTCGACGACGCTCGCCGACGAGTCACGGTGCAGGCCGGCTGCCACTTGGGGCACGACCCGCGCGATCCCACGCGCACCTCTACCTGGGAAAATTCGCTGCTTTCGCAGCTGGAGCGGCGTGGCTGGGCGCTCCCGGATTTGGGCGGCGTCTCGCACCAAACCGTTTCCGGGTTCTTGATGACCGGATCGTGCGGCGGCACCGTGATGCACGCCATCGAGGACGCCGTGGTCGGCTGGCGGCTCGTCGACGGGACCGGCGCCGTCCATGCCTTCGAGCGCGACGGCGGTGATGCGCGTTTCGACGCCGTCGGTTGCTCGCTGGGGCTGCTGGGCATCGTCTCGACCGTCACGCTGCAGTGCGTTCCGCGCTACGACATCGTAGGCCGGGAAGACATCACCGCCGAAACCGACACCGCGTACCAGCTCTTCGCCGACGGCGAAGCGGGCTTGGAAGGCTTTCTTCGACGTACCGAATACGCGAGGTTGATGTGGTGGCCGCAGGAGGGCGTACGGCGCGTCGTCACTTGGCAGGCGCGACGCATGCGGGAGACCGACTACAACGAGCTTACGGGGGCGCGCGGGGCGCTGCGGCCCAAAGCGTACTCGGCGCTCGGCGACGGCATTCCCAACCCCCGGCTGTCACGGGTCGCGAGCTTGGCCGCACAGGCCGCGGGCGGGCTCTTCTACGATGGCCTTGCCGGCAGCGCGCGTCGCTTCGAGCCGCTGGCGCGAGCGTCCATTTCGGCCCGAGTCTTGGGCGATCGCGTGCGACAAAAGTTCGCCACGCGCGTGCTGCCCGCCATTTTGCGGCAGTTTACCCAGACCAGCGTCATCCCCCAGCGCTTCTGGGACAGCTGGTGCCACGGCCTACCGATGGACAACCAAATGTCCGACGCGAGCCTGCCCACCGAGTTCACCGAGATTTGGGTTCCGCTCGAGCGTGCCGGCGAGGTGATGCGTGCGCTCCGCGGGCACTACGATCGCGCGGGCCACGATGCTACCGGGTCGTTCATTTGCGAGGTGTACGCCGCTCGCCGGACCCGGACCTGGATGCATCCCGCGTACGAGCGCGATTCACTGCGCATCGATCTGTTCTGGTTTGCGCGCAACCACGGCGAGCCACGGGACTGGTTCGTGCAATTTTGGCGCTTGTTGCAGCCCTTCGGTTACCGTCTGCATTGGGGCAAATACCTGCCCGTCGATCCCGAGCTGGGGGCCGTTCATCTGCGCCGGCACACGCCGCGTTGGGACGATTTTCTGGCCCTTCGTCGGCAGCTGGACCCGGACGGCGTGTTCCTGACCAGCTACTGGCAGGCTGCGTTGGGGCTCGAGCCATGACCGCTTGGCGCGCTGGCTTTGGCGTGGGGTCCATCACCGCCTTCGAGCCCGGGCTGTGCATGTTCGGCTGGGGGCACCCGCGCAACGTCTGCGAAGGCGTGGAAATGCCTTTGTACGCCCGCGCGCTGGTGCTCGAAGAAGCGTCGACGGGGCGACGCATCGCCTACGTGGTCTGTGATCTCGGCATGATTTCCGAATCGATCCGGCAGGAGGTCTCGCGCCGACTTTGCACGGCCGAAAATCTGCTGACGGATCACGACCTCATGATCACCGCGACCCACACCCACTCGGGTCCGGGCGGTTTCTCGACCTACCTGTTCTACGCGATCTCGATCCCAGGCGTGTCTCAACGCGTGCACGACGAGATCGTGGACGGCATCGTCGCGGCGGTCCTAGCCGCTCTTCGAGCGCTCCGGCCAGCCCGAGCCTGGCTGCACGCGGGCTGGATCCCGGCGTCCGAGCCGGTGGCGTTCAACCGCTCTCCCGCTGCTTACAACCGCAACGAGGACGCCACACCCGTCACCTGGGAGAGACGCGACGAAGCCGTCGACCGCACCATGACTCTGCTGCGCGTCGAGGACGAGCATGGCGTGCCCATGGGCATGCTGTCGTGGTTCCCGGTGCACGGTACCTCGTTGCATTGGGAGCAGGGCGAGCTGCACGGCGACAACAAGGGCCACGCCGCCCAGGTGTGCGAAGCCTGGGGGCGCGAGCAGGGCTACCCCGGCTTCGTGGCGCTGTTTGCTCAGGAGTCGGCCGGCGACGTCTCCCCCAACTACCGCTGGAGCGACGAGCGCCGTCTGATGATCGGTCGCTACGACGACGACCACGACAGCACGCGCTTCAACGGAGACGTGCAGGCCCGCCATGCCCGCGCCCTGTTCGCGCTCGCGCGCACCGAGGGGAGCGAGCTCGCGGGCCCGCTCGAGGCCGGCATTCGCTACCGCGACTTCTTCGATCGCCCCGCGGACTCGCGCTTCACGCGGGTGAGCGACGCCCGCACCGCGCCCCCGCGTCTGGGCATCGCCTTTTCGGTCGGCACGCTGGAAGGGCAAGGGCCCTTCTTCGCTTTGCGCTCGATCTTCCCGCTTTTTTCCCGTCTCCAAGCCTGGAACTTGCAACGCGAAGCCGCCGACTCGTGGCGGAAGCCGCACGGGCCCAAATTTCCCTTTTGGGACTTTGGCCGCGGTCGCAACAACAAGATCCTGGGCAAGCTGCCGCAGGTAAATCCGGCGCTGTTCCTGTTCGGCACCGATCGCTACGTCGGCTACTACCGGAAAGCCGTGCTCAAGCCCGCCGCGAGTGAGGTGAGCTGGGTCCCGCGCTACTTGCCGATCCAGCAGCTGCGCATCGGCCAGCTGCTGATCGCCGGCATGCCCAACGAGCCGACCACCGTGTCCGGCCGTCGGTTGCGCGGCGCCCTGGACAGCGCCTGGGGCGGCCACGGCGTGGAACGGATCGTGATCGGTGCCTACTCCAACGCCTATTGTGGCTACCTGACGACACCCGAGGAGTACCAAGAGCAAGCCTACGAGGGCGCGTCGACGCTGTATGGGCAGTGGTCGCTACCCGTATTTTGCACCGAGCACGTGGAGCTCACCCGCGCCATGCTGAGCGGCGAGGGGCGCTCCAGCCTCGGCGAGCCGCCCCCGAGAATTCCGTTCGACTGGTGCCTAGCCGCCGAGGTTCGTCCGGGCGCGCGCGTCTCGGAGCAACCCGCTCGCTGAGCGACCGGCGCGCGGGTTGCGCGGGGCGGTCACAGGCCCAGCACCGCGCGCAGTCGCGCTTCACCGGAGCGGCTGATGGGCACGTGACGGCCGTCGTGGAGGACTGCCATTTTGCTGCCGTTGCCCCAGGGCTCGATGCGCGCAACGCGGCTGACGTTGAGCAGATAAGAGCGGTGCACGCGCACGAACTGCTGCGGATCCAAGCTTTTTTCCAGGCTTTGTAGCGTTTGTTGGGTCAATGACGAGCGCGAGTCGTGGAAGACCTCGACGTAGTCGTCCTGACCGCGCACGAAGTCGATGGCGGGCACGGAGACCAGCAAAATTTCCGCTCCGTCACGGATTACCAAGCGCTCGAGGAAGCTTCCGGCTTTGCGCGCGGCTTGGGCCAGGTCTGGCGCCGCGAGCCGGCGCCGCTCGCCCAGGCGCTTCTCCGCGCGCGCCAGCGCCTGCGCCAGCCGCTCCGCCGAGAACGGCTTGAGCAGGTAGTCGACGGCGTGCACTTCGAAAGCACGCACGGCGTACTCGTCGAAGGCGGTGGTGAAGATGACGGCAATTTCCGGAGCCAACAGGCCCAGCACCTCGAAGCCGTCCAGCTTGGGCATCTGCACGTCGAGCAACAGCAGGTCGGGCTGGTGCTCCTTCGCCAGCTGCAGCGCTTCCAGCCCATTCTTTGCTTCGGCCACGACGCGCCAGTCGGGATGCGCGCGCAGGTATTCGGCCAGCAGGCGCCGCGCCGGCTCTTCGTCGTCGACGACGAGGACGCGACGGGGCGCTTGGGGGCCGCTCATGGCGCCACCGCGTCGTGCGGGGTGCTGGGCGCCGCCGGCTCGTGCGAGGTGCTCGCCGGCAGATCCAGCACCACCGCGAAGCGGTCACGCTCTCGCTCGACGCGCAGGGTGGCGTCGTTGCCGTATTGGCCGAACAGACGCGCCCGTACGTTGGCCAGGCCCAGACCGCCTTCGTGGCGCCGCGGGGCTGGAGCGAATTCGTTTTCGAGCTCGATGCTCAGGCGTCCGGCGTGGCAGCGGGCTCGCAGGCGGAGCGGCCGAGGTTCGTCCAGCCGCGCAATGCCATGCGTGATGGCATTTTCCACGAGCGGCTGGAGCAGGAGCGAGGGAATCTGGCAATTTTCGGCTGCCTCTTCCATGGACACCTCGATGCGCAGGCGCGCGCCCAAGCGTAGCGCTTCCACCGCCAGGTAGCGCTCGCAAAGCGACCACTCGTCGCGCAGGGTGACCAGGGCGTGCTCTTGAGCCCCCAGGGTGCGCCGCAGGTATTGCGCCAGCAGCAAGCACGCCTCACGCGCCTTCGCCGTGTCGTAACCGATCAACGCGCTCACGGTGTTGAGGCTGTTGAACAGGAAATGCGGATGGACCTGCGCGCGCAACGCGCTGAGCTCGGCTCGCTGAGCGGCGAGCGCCAGCACGGCTTCCCGCTCGCCCGCGGTGCGCCGCTGTTCGAGCTCCGCGAGAACGTAATGGAACGTGGCGACCAACAGGTAAAACAGCAAGCCTACGCCGATCAGCGCGCCCTCGGCCGTGTCCACGTCGGCGGGCAGCCGGTGCCAAGCTGGTAGCAGCGCCAACAGCTCCGAAAGCAGCTTCGAACAGGCCAAAAATGCGATGCTCCAGAGCGCCGCGGTGGCGGCGTGAATCGACACGACTTGCCAGATTTTTGCAGGGAGCAGCGGCAACGCTCGGCACAGGTACCAGACCGAGAGCGTGCCCAACGCGAAGGCCACCGTGCACAGCGCGCTCAACGCCAACGCGCCGAGAGGACTGTGCGAATGGATCAGCACCCACGGCACGACCGACAGACCAGCCCAAAACAGCAGGTAGGCCGAAAGCGAGCGTGGTTGGGCGAGGAGAGGATGCACGGAGTCTCGGTGTTTGGGCTCAGTTGTGGATGCTGATGCCGCCCAGCGTGACCGAGCCCACCACGCGCAGGACCGGCGCGCTGCCCGAGCCCTGGGTGGAGCGAGTCGAATCGTCGGCGCCACCGAGCAACGGGGTCACGTCGCACCGGACCTGCCAGGTGTCGGGGACGCGAATATCGACGCCCCCCATCACGATGTGCACGTCGAGCAGGGCGCCTTCGGGAGCCAGGCGCGCGTAGCGGAGATCGATCTCGACGCCGCCGGCGGTGACGCCGAGCTCTCCCCCCTTCCAGTCCTGTGACAGGATCTTGAATTCAGCGCCCGCAAAGGTGATCTGCTTCTGCAAGCGATCGTCTTCGGATCGGAGCCCGCCGTGCTTGTCTTCGTCACCGTAGTCATCATTCAATCCAGCATCTCCGCCGGACAGCGGATCGAGCTCTGGATCCGGAGGTGGGGGTGGGGGCGGCTCGCGCCAGCCCGAGCCGCGCGTTCTGCGAAACAGGAACGCAACTCCGAGCAGGACCAACAGCCCGGGCCACAGGCGCGCCGCCGGAAAGGCCAAAAAGCCCAGGTTGCTGGCGAGGAAGAAAGCGCCCGCGGCCACGAACGCGAGCGCGAACAGCGCTCCCATGAAACCGCGCGCCCGCAGCAGGCTCGAGACGCCCGCGAACACCAGCAGCAGCGGCCAGAAGTCGAGCAGCCGTACGTGCGGAGAGAGCAGACCGAACTCGCGCGCGAGCAGGACCCCGCCCGCTGAGACCAGGACCAGACCCGGCCACAAGCCAGGCCAATGGTGGTGATTCTTTCTCATTGCTCGCTCTCCTATCGTACCGAAAGGCCACCGGCTACGACCATTCCTGCAATGCGCAGGCGCGGACGTGGGGTCGCTGACCCTGGCTCGCGCCGCTGCTCGCCCACGCCACTACAAATGGCATCGAGGTCGCAATAGACGTCCCAATCTGGCGGGACCAACACGTCGATGCCGCTGCCCGCGGACTGGACGTGAAGCGTCGCTCCGTCGGGGCCGAGGGCCGCCTCCCGGAGGTCGACCGTCACCCCCGACAAGACGGCCGTCACCCGCCCGCTGCGAAACTCTTGGGAGCGGACACGGATCCATAGGCCCGAGAAAGCCGCGCCCCGCTCGAAGCCGTCTTCCACGGTGGCGACCCGCTCCGGCTCTTCTTCGTGGTCGCTGTCGTCACGTTCGTCGTACCAGTCATTATCCAGGATTGCTTTCGTTTGCATGCTGTCCTCCAGCGAAGGGCGCGAATCGAGCCGCTTCGTTGGAGCTGAAAGTAGGGGACGGAAGCCCCCCGCGCCCGCGTCGATCGGCGAACGCCCTGGAGCTACCGGCGAACGCCGGGCTGCGCTCGGCGAGCTACCAGCGGCTATGCTGGGGGCACCATGTACCCTCCTGCTCGTCGATTCGTCTTCGCGGGCGTCGCGCTCGCCCTGGCCACGGCCTGCTCGAAACCCCAGCCACCGACGTTGACCCCGCGCTCGGCCCAGGTGAGCGCCATCAAGCCGGACAGCGTCGAGCTGTCTTTGGTGCTGGCCGCACACAATCCAAACTCGTTTCCGATCATGGTCAACGCCGTGAGCGGCAGCTTCGAGCTGCAGGACGGCACTGCGCTCGGCAGGGCACAGAGCACTGACTCGTTCACGATTCCGAGCAAGGGAGATCTGGACCTTCCGGCGAAGCTCGACGTGCGCTTCAGCAGCCTGGCCGCGCTGACTCCCTACGCTCTCGCGGCCAAACCGGTGCCCTATCGGCTCCGGGGCAGCGCGCGCATCGGCGGCGAGGACCTGAACGTCGAAGTACCGTTCGCCATCGACGGCCTGCTCACGCCCGAGCAGGTGATGGCCGCCGGTCTGCGCGGGGCCGCCAACCTGCTGGCGCCGCGCTCGCCTTGAGCTCGCTGAGCGTTCGGGCATCGCAGCGGAGGCCGCGGCCAGAGGGGCACAGATCTTTTCCGGGCGCAGGTTTCGCCCTCCGTGCAACAATCCGTACCGTGCCTTCGTGGGACAGCTTGCGTGCCGGCGCCGTCGTGGCGGAGCGATATCAGGTCATCAAACCGCTGGCGCGCGGTGGATTCGGCGCGGTTTACGTTGCCGAGCAGCTGGCCACCGAACGACGGGTGGCGCTCAAGGTGCTGTGGCCCCACGTGCTGGAGAACAAACGCGCCCGCGAACAGTTCACGCTCGAAGCCAGGGTAGCCAGCCGCATCAAGAGCGAAAACGTGGTGCAGGTGCTGGACGCGGGCGTGGACACGCTGAACGACGTGACCTACCTGGTGATGGAATTGCTGGAGGGCCGAGATCTCGCCACGTTGGTGAGCGAGTCGGGGCCACCGCCGCCCAGCGCCGCGCTCGAGTATCTGCGGCAGACGGCGATGGGCCTGGACAAAGCGCATCGGCACGTCGACCGCGACGGGCGTCCGGCTCCGATCATTCATCGCGACTTGAAGCCGGACAACCTGTTCCTGACCGCGCGCGAAGACGGCTCTCCGCTGCTCAAAATCCTGGATTTTGGCATCGCGAAAGTGCTCTCGCAGTCCACCCAAATGAGCGGCGACGTCAAAGGCACGCCGCTCTACATGGCCTACGAGCAAGCCGCGCGCGGCGCCATCGGGCCTACCACCGATATTTGGGCTTTCGGCTTGATCGCGTTCTTCCTGTTGAGCGGCAAGAGCTACTGGAAGAGCGGAAATTCGGAAGACGGCACGATGACGCAGCTGTTCGCCGAGGTGCTGAGTCTGCCGCTGACTCCGCCTTCGATGCGAGGCCGCGAGCTGCACGCGCCGCTCAGTCTGCCGCCCGCGTTCGACGCCTGGTTCGCGCGCTGTGTGCATCGCGACCCGGCCCAGCGCTTCCAGAGCATCGCCGAAACCATGCGCGCGCTGCTGGAAACCGGTGTCGGGAACGTGCCCGCGCCGTCGGCGGCTTCGTTTGCCTTCGCCCCTGCCGTGACCGCGCTCGAAACGGGCGTGAACGGCCGCCACGCCGCGCCGGACGCAGTCACGTTGCACGAGGCGCGAACCCCCGCCGCTCTGCAGCTCACGCTGCCCGAAGCTCAGCTTGCCCCAGAGAGCGCGCCCAAGCTGCCGGCGCCGCGGCGTCGCGCGCCGCTCGGGTTGGCGTTGCTGGGCGCGGCTACCATAGTAGGCTTGGCCGTCTGGCTCGGCTCGAAACGCGCCGCCCCGGACAATCAGGTGTCGGGCGTTCCGGAGGTGGCTCGGGCCGCATCGGTGTTGGTTCGTCCGTCGGACGCGCCGCCTGCTCCGCCGTTGCCCGCCGCGGACGTGGCGCCGAGCGCGACCGCCGGCACTACCGCGAGCGCGGCCAGCGCGGCTGGCGTCCGAAACCTCGCGCCGCCGCCTGCGCGTGCCCCGCTACCTGCCGCTAGGCCCGCCGCCCCAGCGCGCCGCCCGGCCAAAAAGGATGACGACGTTTACGGCGACCGCTGAGCCATGATTCTATCCAAAGCTCGTGAAACCGACGCTCCTGGTTCCCGGACTTTTCGCGCTGCTGGCCACCGCCCTACCGGCTTACGCCGAAGATCCTGCCGGCGCCGAAGCGCTCTTCCGTGAAGGGCGCGCGCTGTTTGCCGACGGGCAGGTGGAAGCGGCTTGCCAGAAGTTCAAGGCGAGCCAGGCCCTCGAGGCGTCGCCGGGCACGCTGTTGAATTTGGCGGCATGTCACTCGGCCGCAGGCAAAACCGCGACCGCTTGGGCCGAGTTCGTGGCGGCGGGCCGGCTGGCGCATTCGGAGCGCAAAGACCGGCAAGAGGCCGAGGCAAAGCGTCGTGCCGCCGAGCTCGAGGCCACCCTGAGCTATTTGACGGTACGGGTAGCTGCACCCGTACCGGGGCTCGAGGTGCGTCGCGCGGGCGAATTGCTGGAGCCTTCCATCTACGGCATGCGCGTCCCGGTCGATCCGGGCTTGCAGACAATCGAGGTCAGCGCGCCGGGCTACCAGATGCGGCACCTCGAAGTGCGGGTTCCGGCCAGCAAAGGCGATGAGGTCGTCGACCTGCCGAAGCTCGAGCCGAGTCCCGCGACCGCGACGTCGGCCGTGCCGCCACCAAGCGCGGGCTCGGTGAGCTCGGGCACCGGCCAGACGAGGCAGGCTTCACGGCAGCCTCCCGTCGCCGCGCCCGGCAGCAGTCGAACGCTGCCGATAGTGGTCGGCGGCATTGGCGGAGCTTTGCTGTTGACCGGGGCCGTCGCAGGGACTCTCGCTCTGCGCTCGAACTCCGCCGCCAAAGAACTGTGTCCCGAACCGAGCCACTGCAATGATTCCAAGGCTCGTTCACTCGCAGAACGCCGCAATACCGAAGCCTTGATCGCCGACGTCGGCGTCGGAGTGGGGTTGGCGGGCTTGGGGCTTGCAACCGTGCTGCTCCTCACTTCGAAGTCGGATGAAACGGGTCAGCCAGCAGCGCACCGCGTGTTTCCAGTCGTCGCTCCAGGCCACGCTTCACTCAACTGGCTGGAGCGGTTTTGATGTTTTTGCGCAAGAAGCTCGTTTGGCTGGGAAGCTGCGCCGTGCTCGCTGCCTGCGCTAAGCTCGGCGGTTTCGAGGACTTTAGTCCCGACACCTCGGCGGGAGGCGAAGGCAGTACGGCCGGCGGCACCGACAGCGTGGCGGGCCGGGCCGGAGCGGGGACGGGAGCGGGCAAGGCGGGCTCGAGCCCGAGCAGCAGCGCCGGGAGAAGCTCGGCGGGCGCGCCGCCGAGCGTGGTCGAAGGCGGGGCCGGCGGCTCACCCGGTCTGGGAGGCCAAGCAGGCGACGGTGCGCCCCCAACGAGCGCCGGAGCCCCTTCGTTGTTGGACGACTGTGTCTTGCTGATGCATTTCGAAGAAGCAAGCTGGTCGATGAAGTCGGGCGAGGTGAAAGACAGCTCCGGCTTGGGCAACCACGGAACCGCCACCGCCAGCACCATCACGACCTCGGCGCCCGCTCAGGGTAAATTCGGGCGCGCGGCAAAGCTGGACGGTTCCGGCGGCATCGTCGTTCCCGACGCGGCTTCGCTACACGCCGGAGCCGCGTTGACCGTCGCCGCCTGGATCTATCCGACGACCATCACCAGCAACGGGCCCGGCATCGTGAGCAAGCGGCGCGGCTTTGGCTCCGATACCGCTTTCGCGTTGTTTCTGTACGACTCGCCGGTCACGTTCTTCGCCGACGTCCAAGGCGAAGACGACCGGTTCCACAGCGTTGCCGTCTTTCTGCCCAACGTGTGGCACCACGTCGCGCTCGTCTACGACGGCAGCCTGGCGCAAAACAGCCGCTCGCGCCTGTACGTCGACGGTCAGCTCGACACCATCGGCGTCGAGCACGCCGCCGAGCTCGAGCCGTACACGTCGGACCTGTCGATCGGTGATCTTCCCGGGGGCGGCGAACGCTTCATCGGTCTGATCGACGAAGTCGCCGTCTGGACCCGCGCGCTCGGCCCGGCCGAGATCCAAGACGTTTACGCGGCTCCCACCGCTCTTTGAACGGCGCCGACATCGCTGCTGCTCGACGAGAGCAAGCTCCCGAACATCGGGTGTTTCCGAGGCGGCACGCGCATTCCGTGCGTCGGCTCAGGGCAGATTTTGCGCAGCTGGCTGGTCTTGAACCTGTTTCTCCGAGTCTGGTGAGTTCGACGCTAGCGGTACGGCTTTTGCTGTGGGCGGGTCGTGGCGTCATCGGTTTCGGGCAAGATCACCGTGGCAGAGCTGATCGTGGAGCAGCTGATACGGCTTGGCGTGCGCCACGTCTTCGGGGTGGGCGGCGCAAACATCGAAGACATGTTCGCCGCGGTTCAGCGGCGGCGCCCGGCCATTCAGGTCGTGCTGGGCAAGCACGAGCACGCCGCCGGTACCGCCGCGGATGCCTACGCGCGGTTGACGGGTGGGCTGGGCGCCGTTTTGGTGACCTCCGGAGGCGGGGCCATGAACCTGGTGCACGCCATCGCCGAAGCGCGCGCGTCACGGGTTCCGCTTCTGGCGATCGTGGGTGAGCCGCCGAGTGAGCTGCAAGGGCGCGGCGCGTTCCAAGACACCAGCGGGCGAGGAGATGCGCTCGACGCTGCCCGCGTCTTCACTGCGGTGGCGGCTTGGTGTGCGCGCGTCGAGCATGCCGAAGACGTGCCACGGTTGTTGGCAGACGCGCTCGAGGCAGCGCTGGGTACGCAGCCCGGGCCCGCGGTGTTGCTGATCGCGAAGGATCGGCAGCGAGCCGAGCTGTCGAGCGCCCGGCCTCGGGAGGTTTCACCCAAGCGCTGGTCGCTACCCGACCCCTCGTCCTTGCGCCGGGCCGCGGAGCAATTGTCCTCGGGCCCGGTCGTGATCATCGCCGGCGACGACGTGGCCCGGGCCGGCGCTCAGAACGAGCTTGCGACGCTGGCGAGTGACTTGGACGCACAGGTGGCGGTGACGCCCGAGGGACGCGACGCCTTCGACAACTACTCTCCGCGGTTTCTCGGTCCGAGTGGCGCGATGGGTGAGGCGAGGGTGGCGCGGGCTCTGGAGCTGGCGCACACCTGTTTGCTCGTCGGAACACGCCTGCCGCTGCTGGCGCGGCAGGGGCTCGAGGGGCTGTTGTCCGAGAAGACGCTGGTATCCGTCGGGCGGGAGCGACCGTTCGCGCCTGCGGCTTCGGAGCTCCACCTGGCGGGGGAGCTGCCAGCGCTGCTACGCGCGTTGAGAGCCCAATGCTCCCCGTCTCCGCTCCTCGCGAACGCGAGCCACGAGCCAGCTTCCGCACCCGCTCACGCTGTGGCACCCGACGGCGCTCTGACCTTGGACTCCGCGCTGGCCGTGATCGAACGAGCCGTGGCAGGCTCGACCTATTCGTCCGTCATCGTCGATGCCGGCAACACTGGCGCCGCGGCCGTGCACGGGCTGCGTGTACCGCCGGGGTGTCGTTGGCTGCTGGCGATGGGCATGGCGGGCATGGGCTACAGCTTCGGAGCGGCGGTCGGGGCCGCGTTCGCGACCGGCAAGCGCTGTCTGGTGTTGGCGGGAGACGGCGCCTTTCTGATGAATGGGCTCGACGTACACACGGCGGTCGAGCACCGGCTGCCCATCACCTACGTGATTTTCAACAATCGGGCCCACGGCATGTGCCTCGTTCGCGAGCGCCTGCTTCTTGGGGAAAACGCGGGCTACAATGGGTTTCAACCGTCGCACCTGGGGCAGGGCATGGGCGCGATGCTGCCCCAGCTTTGGGCCGGTGACTGCCATGCAACGGACGCGCTCGAGCAGGCGCTGGGGCGCGCCGCCACGAGCGTCGGCCCGTCGTTGATCTCACTCGAACTCGACGACGTCGAGATCCCACCCTTCGCCGCCTTTCGCAAGATCGACGGCGTCACCACCGTGAGCCGTTGAGATGAAGATCCCCACGCTGGAGCCGGCGGCCCTTTCCGACATTTCGGGCTTGGTTCGCTGTGAAGACCTGGACCGGGAGCAGCTGGCCGAGCGCATCACCGAGCTGACTCATACCGTCTACCCGCACGAGCAAGTCTACGGGCCCTACTGCACCATCCACGCGCACATCGACTGTCCCCCCGAAAAGGTGTTTGCCTACATGGCCAACCCGCTCAGCCTGATCGAATGGACGTACAGCGTGCGCGAGCTCGTGCCGACGTCGACGCCGGGCCTGTACGTCGGCGTCGACGCGGGGCGTACTCCCATCTACTGCAAGACCGTCGCGCAGCCGGCCGCGCTCACGGTCGACTACCATTGCGCCTGGGATCAGGGAGACGAGCTTTGGATGGTGTATTTGAACCGGATCGTACCGGCCGAAACGGTGCTCAAACGCCCGGGCTCGGTGGTGATTTGGACCAACTGCCGGCACCCTTATTACGCCAAAAACCCGTTCCCGGAGCTGAGCGCACCCGAGCGCGCGTGGGTGGGCGATTGGTGGCCGCTCTTCTACGGCGGGCACAGCATCGAGCTCGGTAACTTGAAGGCAATCTTGGAGCATCGCCACCGCCACGGCCTGCCTTTGGGACCGCGCGTTCGGGCGGGAGGCATCGATGGCTGAGACGAGCCTCGGCTTGTTGGGTGTTGCCAGCTACTTGCCAGAGCAAGTCGTCACCAACGACTTTTTCGCGCCGGGCGCCGCCGAGCGCCGTGGCATGTTCACGGCTCCCACCACGCGCCGTCACGTGCGCCGCGAGGAAGGCGCGGCGGAAATGATCGCAACGGCGTCTACCCGGCTGTGTCAGAAACTCGCCCTCGACCCGGCGCACGACGTGGATATTCTGCTCACCAACGTGGCCGTCCCCGATCAAGCATTCACGGGCTGCGGCGCCGAAGTCGCCCAGCGCCTCGGTTGCCGGCCGCGCTGGATCATCGATCTGCACAATACCGGCTGTGTGGCGTTCATCTACATGATGGATCTGGCTCGTGCGCTCTTGGTGACACACCAGGCGCGCGGGGCGCTGCTTTGTACCGTGCAAAACGCGGCCGGACGCATCTTCTCGAATCCCGAGGTGCGCAAAAAATCCCAAGCACCGGTGCCGGGCGACGGCTGCGGCGTGGGCTACGTTGCGCTCGGCCAGGGCTCGCCGTTGCTCTCGCTCGTGCAGCATTGTCAGCCTGAATTCGCCCGCGACATGCAGGCCAGCGCCGACGACGGGCGTCGCTATTGGGAACCGGGCTCAAGCCCGTTGAGCATCCGCTTCACCGAGGCCAGGGTCGCTTCGATCATCGAGCGCGGAAACAGCATCGTGCCGCGTGTCGTTCGCGAAGCGTGTGAGCAGGCGGGCGTGAGCGTGCGCGACATCGACTTATTGGTCACCAATCAGCCCAACCCCATCTTCCTACGCAACTGGCGGGAAGCGCTCGAGCTACCCCGCGAGCGGCACCACGACACCTTCGACAAATACGGCAACCTCTTCGGTGCCGGTATCCCCATCAACCTCGAAGACGCTCTGTTGCAACGACGGCTTCGCCCCGGCGGGCTCCTCGCCCTGGCCGGCTTTTCTCACGCTGGCGACTACGCTGCCGCCGCGATTCTGCGCTTTGCGGCCGCGTGAGGGCGTGGCCTCAGAACGCCGCGAACAGCGCGCCCGCGAAGCGGGACGATTGCGAATGCGGATTGAGCGTCGAGCTGACGCGCAGCGCGGGCGCCTGCGGGGCGCGCCTGAAGCCCGCGGAAAGGCTGACCGTATGGGTCGAGCTCGAAGCCGCCGTGAGCGGCCAAAGCGCGCTGTCTTGAGCTCCGACGTGGAACGTGGGCGCGACATAGCGCACGAAAGCCAAGCTGTTCAGCGACAATTCGCCCCCACGGCGCAACAGCTGCACCTGCATCCCGGTGTGAAAGCGACCCAGCGTGTACGTCAGGCCGAAGTCGCTATCGAGCCGTGGCCGCCCGCCCACCAAACCCCAGGCCCTGGTCGTAACCAGGGGCTGTAGTCCCCACACTGGCGGCAACCTCAGCGTGAGCTGCGGCGTGAAGCTCGGATAGAACAACGGCCCGCGGGCCCCGACGCCCAACCCGTTCGCCGACCAGGGCACTAGGGGAGTGGGCTGGAGCTGGAACGGATCGGCAGCGAGGCTTCGAGCCTGCGTGAGCGCGAGCTGCGCCCCGGCGAGCTGAACGAGCTGGCCCGACGTCGCGAGCGGATCGCGCGGGGCCGGCGAAGGATCAGCCCACGCGGTGCCGGTCAGGAGCCCGGCGGCGAGCAGCCAACGGCCCACGCTTTTCACGTGACGATGCTGAATCAAGGCGCCTCGACTTGTCAACGCAGTGGCCGAGTCGTTCGGGCGCAACCTCCGCCACGGCCCTCAGCGGCGCCCGGGGCGCGTTCTGCGATCGCATACCGCTTCACCACAGCGAGCGCTGTGGTCACAGCTCCCGCGCACGACTTCGCTGAAATTGCTCGATTTTCCGATGGCGTGCGTCTTGCTTGACGCCCGCGCAGTGAGAAAAGCCATGAACCTTGGCGATGGATCTCGGCCGCGGCGGGGGCGCCTCTTCGACGCATGACCAGCATGCGCTCCGATGCCTTCGTGTTTTTCGGCGCCACCGGAGACCTCGCTTATAAAAAGATCTTTCCGGCCCTCGCGGCGCTGCTTCGGCGCGGGGAGTTGGAAATGCCGGTGATTGGCGTGGCCAAGCAAGGCTGGAACGTCGAGCAGCTGCGTGACCGAGCACGGCAAAGCCTGACCGAGCACGGCAGCTTCGACGAAGAGCAATTCCGCCGGCTCAGCGAGCGACTGAAATACGTGGACGGCGACTACGCCGACCTCGGCACGTTCGAGCGGTTGCGCAGCGCTCTGGGCGATGCGACGAGACCGCTCCACTACCTTGCCATTCCGCCTAGCTTGTTCGGCGCCGTGGTCTCGAGCTTGAGCCGCTCGGGCTGCGCCGGCAATGCGCGAGTCGTGATTGAAAAGCCGTTCGGTCGCGATTTGGCCTCGGCGAAAGCCCTGAATCAGACCCTGCACGAAGTGTTCGACGAGAGCTCCATCTTTCGCATCGACCACTATTTGGGCAAAGAGGCGGTGCAAAATCTCAAGTTCTTTCGCTTCGCCAACACGTTCTTGGAGCCGATTTGGAGTCGCGCCTTCATCAACAGCGTTCAGATAACGATGGCGGAAGACTTCGGCGTCAAGGGCAGGGGCACGTTCTACGAAGAGGCCGGCGCGGTTCGCGACGTCATTCAAAATCACCTCCTGCAGGTCGTGAGCTTGCTGGCCATGGAGCCGCCCGCCACCACCTACACCGAGTCGGTGCGCGACGAGCAGGTCAAGGTATTCAGGCAAATACGCCCGCTCGAACCCGGCAGCCTGGTGCGAGGGCAATTCGATGGCTATCGCAGCGAGCCCGGCGTTTCAGCCGCCTCCCAGGTCGAGACGTACGCGGCCTTGCGCCTCGACATCGATTCGTGGCGTTGGGAGGGCGTTCCGTTCTTCTTGCGCGCGGGCAAGTGCCTGCCCGTGACGCAGACGGAAGTGATCGTCAGCTTGAAGCGCCCGCCGCTGGCCAAGCTGGTGCCCGGGACAAGCAACTACGTGAGGCTGCAGCTGACTCCCGACGCCACCATCGCGCTTGGCGTGCAGGTAAAGAAGCCGGGCGAGGCCCTGGAAGGAGAGCCCACGGAGCTTGCCTTCTTTCGCCGAGAAGGCAAAGGCGAGATGGACGCCTACGAGCGGTTGCTCGGCGACGCTCTGGATGGTGAGCCCACGCTGTTCGCCCGGCAGGATGCAGTCGAAGCGGCGTGGAAGATCGTCGACCCGGTTCTGGGCAATGTCGTTCCGGCGCACGCCTACCAACCGGGCAGCTGGGGGCCTGCCGCCGCCGATGCGCTCACGGCCGATGTCGGGGGTTGGACCGCGGTGGGCGGGCGCGACGACGGACCTTCGCCTCACCGGCTGTAGTGGTATATTCCCCAATAGTTGCCGGCTGTTATCGGATTTCAAAAATAGTCGCGGGCGGTGTCGATCTGGGGGCCCGTAGTTGGTCGTCGGGATAGAAGGAGACACCGACCAATGAAATTCATGGTTCTCGTGAGCGCCAACAAGGACACCGAAGCGGGCGTGCTGCCGAGCCGGGAAGAGTTCGAAAAGATGGGCCAGTTCATGGAGGAGCTCGTCAAGGCGGGCGTGTACGTGGCGGGCGAGGGGCTGCAGCCGTCGTCGAAGGGGGCGCGCATCGCCTTCGGCAAGGACGGTCAGACGACCGTCAAGGACGGACCCTTCACCGAATCGAAGGAGCTCATCGCCGGCTTCTCCATCATCCAGGTGAAGTCGCTCGACGAGGCGATCGCCTGGATGAGTCGGGCGCCGTCGCCCGCGGGCAGCAGCCTCGAGATCCGCCAGCTCTTCTCGGACGACGACTTTGCGCCCGTCGACCCGACTGGCGAGCTCCGTGAGGCCGACGCGAAGCTCCGCGAGCGAGCCGATCAACAGCACAACAAGAGCTGACCTAGCTTTCACCACGGCGACGGATGGACGAGACGCAGCGACGCATCGAGGCGGTCTTTCGAATCGAGTGGTCACGGCTCGTGGCCGGGCTGGCTCGATTCGTCCGCGGCGACTTGGGCACGGCGGAAGAGCTGGCCCAGGACGCGCTGGTGGCGGCCCTGGAAACCTGGGCGCACGACGGCATTCCGCGTGAGCCGGGGGCCTGGCTGATGCAGGTCGCCAAGAATCGGGCGCTGAAGCGCATCGATCGCCAAAAGCGCTGGCAGAAGAACGAGCCCGAGCTCACGCAGGCCCTGGAAGCTCGCCAGGAGCGCGCCGGTGGGGCCATCGAGGAAGCGGCGGACGACGCCGTTGGCGACGACCTGCTGCGTCTGATCTTTGCGTCCTGCCATCCGTCGCTGAGCGCGGATAGTCGGGTGGCCTTGACGTTGCGACTGGTCGCTGGGCTCACGACGGTGGAGATTGCGCGGGCGTTCGTGATTCCGGAGCCGACGGCCGCCCAGCGCATCGTGCGCGCGAAGCGCACGCTGGCCGAAGCGGGCGCCGCGTTCGAAGTGCCGACGGGGCCGGAGCTGCCGCAACGGCTTGGCTCCGTGCTCGAGGTCGTCTATTTCGTGTTCAACGAGGGCTACGTCGCGACGGCGGGCGGGGATTGGATGAGGCCCGACCTGTGCGAAGACGCGCTGCGCCTCGGTCGCGTTCTCGCCGAGCTCCTGCCGAACGAGGCCGAAGTCCACGGTCTGGTCGCGCTGATGGAAATTCAGGCTTCGCGGCTCGGCGCGCGCACGTTGCCGGACGGCACGCCGGTACCGCTCTTCGAGCAAAACCGCGCGCGTTGGGATCGCTTTTTGATCGAGCGCGGCCTTTTGGCCCTGAAGCGCGGCGAAGCGCTAGGCAGAGCGCCCGGTCCTTATCTGCTGCAGGCGGGCATTGCGGCGTGTCATGCGCGGGCTCGAACGCCCGAAGACACCGATTGGCGGTGCATCGTCGCGCTCTACGATCAGCTGGTGGCGGCGACACCATCGCCGATCGTCGCGCTGAACCGCGCCGTCGCCATTTCGTTCGCAAGCGGACCTGCAGCAGCCTTGGCCATCGTTGACCAGCTCGCAAAGCTGGCGGCGCTCGAGGGTTATCACCTCGTGCCGGCGGTGCGCGCTGACTTCCTGTTGCGGCTTGGCCGCCGGGATGATGCCCGCGCGGAGCTAGAGCGCGCTGCAGCGCTCACCAAGAACGAGCGCGAACGCGCCCTGCTGCTGAAGCGCGCCGCCGCGACGCGAAGCTGACACGAGCCGCGCCGACGCTCGCGTCGAACAAGTGACTACTCCTCGCGTCCTGGACATCAGCGTGCCCGCGCCCCAGGATCGCCTTCAACCACCCGGCTGACGCGAGTCATGGAACATTTTTCCAATCCATTCGGGCACGCTGAGCTCGCCAGCGTCCGCGCACGGGAAAATCAGGCATTTTTCGAGGGTCTGTCGCAGCGAGCCAGAGCCCATCGTTTCTTCTCGCATCCCTTCCTATCGAAGCTCGAGGGTGGGGCGGCTGCGCGAACCGTGGCGTCTTTCATCCTGACTAGCTTCTACCAGGTGGTCGCCCCCTTCACCGGTCTGCTGTGCTCTCTTGCCGGGCGCGCGCCCAGTCTGCGCGCCCGCTTTGCGCTCATGGACAACATCTATGAAGAGATGGGGTGCGGTCAGCTGGCGGCCGCCCATCCAAACCTCTATCTCAAAATGTTGGCGTCCGTGGGCGTCAGCCAGCAGGCAGCCGAAAGTATGGCTACTTTGCCGGCCATCGGGCGCCTCAACCAGCACCTCCGCTCGGTCGTGGAGCGCGCTGATTTTTCCGTGGCCTGCGCGGTGCTGGCCTCGGCGGAGGCGACCATACCGCCCAGCTTCCCGGTCCTGTCGGCCATCGCGCGACATGCGTTCGCCGACGTGGACACGACGTTCTTCGAGCGCCACGGCTCCCGGGACGAAGGGCACGCCGGCGACGCGTCGATGCTCTTCGCTGTCAGCGCGCAATCGACCCAATTCGCCGTGGCCGAGCACGAGGTCATGATCGATCTGGACCTCCGCTGCGAGCTGAACGACACCTGGCTGGCGGCTTGCTCAGGGCCCCACGAAACCCAGCGGGCGCGCGGCTTCGGCTAGCGCGGCCAAGAACAGCCGCACCCGCGGAGGGCTGTGCTTCGTCGGCAAGAGCGCGTGAAGGGAGAGCCGCCGGCGGTGCCAGCCAGGACAAACGTGCAGAAGGCGCCCCGCCTTGAGGTCGTCGCGCAAGGTGTGGGCGGGCAGCAAGCCGACGCCGGTCCCCGCCAAGAGCAGATCTCGCATGGCAATCACGACCGGCCGCGATCGGAGCCACCATCGCCGACAACCAGGGGTCGAGCGGCAGGGTGATCCGTAAGGTGCCACTCGGCGCCTAGGGTGCTCCGGGAGCGAAGTCGGAGGTTCCTGGTTCCGACCTCGAACCCGCGGGGCCGACTTGCTCCCGGCTTTGCTGGAGTTTGGGGAACATGCAGTCTTTTTTCAGGAAAACGAGCTACTCCAGTGTCCTTTGGCGTGCTTCAACTTGGCGTGATGCGTTCGACCCCACTTCGCTTGCTCGCCTTTGCCGTCACGACTTGTCCGTTCGCGCTCCTCGCCTGTTCCGCCGCCAATACGCCAAGCACCGGCGTCGATAGCGCCAGTGGCGGGGTCGGCGTTGGCATTGGTGGCTCGGGCTCGTCCGCGGGAGGGCCCCTTTCGCCTCCCCTGATGCTCGGGGGTCAACTGAACCAGGCGGGCACGTCTTCGGGTGGAGCCATGACGGCTGGAACTCCGGTGGAGATCCTGAAGACCCTGCCCGATGGATTTACGGCTGCGGACACCGCGCATCCGGAAACCAGTCGCGGTGGCTACAAAGTCCTCGGCCCGCTCGCGGACGTGCCCCCGCCCGCCGGCGAGTGCGGCAACATCCTTCGCATCATCATCCGCGACTTTCAGGCTTCACACGACGATTTCGAGAACGCATCGGACTGGAACTCGTACCAAGTCGCCTCGCCCATCGGCGACACGCGGAAGCCGGTGAAGACGAGCATGAATGGACCCCTCCATTTCGAAGAGTGGTACCAGAACCTGCCCGACGTGAATCAACCCTTCGCCGTTGATTTGTGGCTCGAGCCGGTGGGCGACACCTTCGTCTTCGATTCGACCGAGTTCTTGCCGCTCACTGACTGGGGTTACAAGGACAACTACGCCTTCACCACCGAGCTTCACACAAGCTTCAAGTACAAGGGCGGGGAAGTCTTCACCTTCCGCGGCGACGACGACGTTTTCGTGTTCATGAACGGTTTTCTCGGCGTGAATCTGAGCGGTGTGCACACCGCGCAAGAAGGCTCCATCGACCTCGACGCCAAAGCCACGGACTTCGGGCTCGAGGTCGGGAAGAGCTACACTTTCGACCTCTTTCAAGCGGAGCGCCAACCGACGGGCTCGAACTTCCGCCTCGAAACGACGCTCTCGTTCACCGGTTGCGGTGTCATTTTGCCGCCAGACATCATCGTCAAGTAGCGTTTAGGGGTGGGGGGCACCGCGCTGCCGGTGTGACGGGCGCCACCTGGTCGAGCGAGATCAAATCCCGCGTCGGGGTCTGGTGGTCGCGGCGATCGTGTCGCACAACCACCGTGCGTTGCCGTTTTCGTGGGTTGCGCGCCGCAAATGGCGCGGCTGTCCACTTGGCTTCGCTCTTGCTGGTGGATGGTCGCGCCGCTTCAACTTGGCGCGAAAGGCCTAAGTTTGATCATGAGCTCCCGTGCTTCTCTCGCGACCGCCGCCGTACTCACCGTGTCTAGCTTCGTCGGCGGCGCCGTCGCCCAAACCCCGGAGGACTCGGCTGCGCCAGAAAGGCCCATGACCCAGCCGGACGCGAATCCGCCCCAAACTGGCGTTACCGAGCCAATGGCCCCAGCGACGGCTTCCGACACCCCGCCCGCTACGTCGGCGGCAACCATGGAAGCCCCAGTCATTCCCATGTCCCAGGACGAGCACCGGGACATGATTCAGCACAGCTGGCCCAATCGCCCGATGCTCATCACCGGCGTGGTCGTGCTTGGGGGTACCTATGCCGCGTCGGCCATCGTCGCCGCGGCGTCGGATCGCAAAGCCGACGACAAGCTGTTTCTGCCCGTGGTCGGCCCTTGGCTCGATCTCAAAAAGCGGGACTGCGACGTGAACGACTGTGGCAACGACACCTTCAACAAGGCGCTACTGATCGGCGACGGCGCCTTGCAAGGGCTCGGCGCGCTCACCCTCGTGCTGAGCTTCGTGATCCCGGAGGCCACCAAAAAGCCGTGGTATTTGATCGGCGACGAACACCTGTCGGTCGCCCCGCAGGTAGGCACGGCCGTGACCGGGCTAGCTGCGTTCGGCCAATTCTGACGCCTGGGAACCCGTGCGGCGTCACAGGCCCCATTTGGAGCACTTCACGGTGCCCGCCGAACAGTTGCAAGCCTGAAGGTTGTCGTCCGTATCGACGTAGTAGCAGGTGACGTCACCGATATTGGGGCAGCTGCCGTTGCCGGTGTAGGCGACGGGGCAAAGATCGTAGCCGAAGCTGGCGTGCTCCTGACACCACCAGAGGTTGTCGCCGGTCGACGACGTGTAGCACTGGCAGCGCAGGGTAAAGGTTCCGTCGCTTTCCGGGTACGTGCAGCGGGTGCCGGGCGGGCTGGCGCAGTCTGCATTGCGGGAGACGGTAGCCGACGGACAAGCTGGATCCTGCGGTCCGCTCCACCCTGCGCCCGGGGTCGCCGGGATGACCCAGCCCGCGCCGCCATCGGTTTGCGCTCCAGCCGAGCCCGGCATCCCCGCAACGTTGCTATTACCGGCAATGGCGCCCGCGCCGCCGACCGCGTTTCCGCCCACCGATTCACCCGCGCCTGGTGCGCCGCCGCCGCCGCCCGCCGCCTGCCCAGCGTCGCCCGCGCCGGCGGCCCCGCCCGACGCTGGCGCCGCTCCACCACCCGCTAGAGCAACATCGCCGCCTGCGCTTCCCGCGCCGCTGGCACCTGACGAACCGCCCTGCGCCGAGGGCGAGCCGGAGTGCGAGCTCGACCCACTGCATGCAAGGAAAACGAGCGCGAAGGGAGCCGTGCCCGCAGCAAGCACCCAGAGACGTGACATGTGGAACAGACTAACGGAGCGACTCGATTCGCACAACGGGCGGGCAAGAGCGTAACCTCGCGGTTCCACGAGAGAAATTGCTCGACGAAGATTTCTCTGCCACGCGCGTCCGGTTTGGCTGGTGCACGCGCGTCTTGTTGATATCCAAACCGTAGGAGCTCAAGATCGATGGCTAAATTCCTGTTCGTATTTCGCGGCGGTGGCGTCGCCCAGCAACCGCCGCTCTCTCCGACCGAGCTCGGGGCCCATCTGCAAAAGTGGTACGCCTGGCGAGAGTCGCTGGTTCAAGCCGGTCACGCACCGACCGGTGCGCCGCTGGAAAATGGCGGAAAGACGCTGCGTGGCCGCGACCGCGTCCTGACCGACGGCCCGTTCGTCGAATCCAAAGACATGGTAACCGGCAACATGGCCATCGTCGCAGCGTCGCTCGACGAGGCGGTGGCGCTGGCGCAGGGTTGCCCTGTCTTCGAATTCGACGGCTCGGTCGAGGTGCGACCCCTGTTGGAGACTCTCAGCTCTTAGCATCGATGCCTCCCGAGGAGCGACCCCATCGCGAGCTGATCGCGGAGCTATTTCGACGCGAGTCGGTCCACCTCACGGCGGCATTGACCCGTCTCTTCGGTCCATCGAACCTCGCGCTGGTGGAAGACGTGGTCCACGACGCCTTGGTGGCGGCCATGCAGGCGTGGCGCTTTTCGTTGCCGCAAAATCCCAAGGCCTGGCTGCTGCAAACCGCGAAAAATCGCGCCATCGACGTGATCCGTCGCGATCGACGCTTGGTCGCGTTGGACACCGACTTCGACTCGGACGCGCTCGTGGCGCTCGCGCTCTCTACCGAAGAAGACGCCAAGAATCAGCTGGCGATGATGTTCTCGATCTGCGACGACCGCCTTTCGCAAGAGACGCACGTCACCCTGATCTTGCGCTTACTGTGCGGGCTCTCGCCGTCTGAAATCGCGCGCGCGTTCCTGGTCGACGCGGAAACCATCGACCGCCGGCTTCATCGCGGCAAGGCCCGCCTGCGCGAGCTGGGGCGTCGGTTGTTCGACGTTCAGCGTGAGCCGGAGGTGCGTTCGCGCCTGCCTTCGGTCATTCAGGCCCTCTACCTACTCTTCAACGAGGGCTATCAAGGCAGCGACCGCGACAACGCCCTGCACCCTGCGCTTTGCGCCGACGCGCTACGCTTGGCCGAGCTGCTGCTCGAGTCACTCGCGCTTTCGGAGCAAGCAAGAGCGCCAGTTCACGCCTTGGCGGCGATGTTTTGCTTCCACGCCGCGCGTTTCCCGACTCGTCTCGATGCCGAAGGAATTTTCGTCCCGCTGCACGCGCAAGAACGAGCTCGATGGGATCGCTCTCTCATCGAGCGAGGAGTGATTCACCTTTCGCGCGCGTCGGTGGGCGACCAGCTCACTCGCTACCATCTCGAGGCCGGCATCGCCTGCGAGCACGCCATCGCCTCCTCGGTGGAAAGCACGAACTGGGCTCGGATCGTAGGTTTGTACGACGATTTATTGGGACTCGTCCGGACTCCCATCGTCGCGCTGAACCGCGCCCTCGCCATTGCCGAGCTTCGGGGGCTGGAGCACGGCCGCGCCGCGCTGCAAGAGAGCCTGCACGACGAAGCCGTCGCCCGTTACCCCTTCCTCTGGGGCGCAATCGCCGACTTGGAGCGGCGCGCTGGTCGCCTCGTCGAAGCGCGGGCGTATTTCGAGCGCGCCATCGCGCTTTCGCGCAACGATGCCGAACGGGTGGCGTACGAGAGAAAATACCGACTCTTGCCTAACTGAAGCGCGCAGCTTCGTCCGGTTTTCGATCGCCTCTTTCGTCCTTCTTCGTAGCTGTCTCACCGAGACGCCGAAAGGTCACGATGCGAAAACTCATTGAATCCTCATTTGTATCGCTCGACGGAATCGTTACGGCGGAAAGACTCGCTCCCCATTGGGGCCCGGAGGGCCGAGCCTGGGCGCTGGCGGAGCTAGACAAGTTCGATGCCTTCTTGTTCGGACGCGTCACCTACGAGACTTTCGCGCCGCGTTGGTCGGCGGTGCGCGGTGACCCGTACATGGATCGCATCAATGCCATGCCCAAATACGTCGCCTCGTCGACGCTAAGCGACGAGCAAATGACGTGGCGGGCAACCCTGCTCAAAGGCGATGTCGCCGCTGAAGTCGAAAAGCTGAAGCGGCAGCCCGGTAAAGACATCATCAAATACGGCACCGGCTACCTCGATCGCGTCCTCGTGGCCAATCGGTTGATCGACGAGTTTCATTTCGCGATTTTTCCGGTGGTGCTCGGGCAGGGCCGACGCCTGTTCGAAGGTAGCAACCTCGATGGAGTCACCCTCCAGCTCGCGAGCACGACGACCATGAGCAACGGCATCGTCAGAGTGACTTACGTGCCGAACTACGCCTGACCACCCGAGCCCACGCCCAACCGGCGCATCATGGCGCGTACGGTGCCGGCGGGGTCTTGGGCGGCGCCGCGGCCGACCTCGCCCAGCAGTCGAGCCGCGCGGGTGGGGTTGCCGCCGGTGCGACGCAGCGCCTCTTCCAGAGCCGCGCGCTCCAAGTTTTCCAGCTCTCGCCGGAGGTTCATGCTGCGGGTCTCGAAGCGCGCCGCCAGCCGGGCGCCCTCGAACAAGGGCGGCTCAGTGGGGGGCGTTGCTGGGCGCTCCAAAATGCGACGCGGCAAGTCCGATAGCAGCAGCTCGTCGCCGCTCAATTTTCTGACCAAGCTCTCGTAGATGGCGTTGCGCAGCTCGCGCACGTTGCCGGGCCAACGGTACTCGGCCAAGGCACCGAGCGCGCGCTCCGATACTGCCTGCACGCGGGTTTGCTCCTTGGCGGGCGGTTCCTCGTCGTAGAAGCGCTGGATGAAGTGCAAGGCCAACGCCGGCAGGTCGTCCGGGCGTTCGCGCAGGGGCGGCAGCTTGACGTGCAAGATGGCGAGCCGCTCGTACAAGTCTTGGGCAAACTCGCCCCGCGCAATCAAAGCCTCCAAATCGCGGTTCGTCGAGGCCACGATGCGGAAGTCCACTCGATGCCACTCGTTTTGACCGAGGCGTGACACCACGCGGTCCTCCAGCACGCGCAGCAGCTTGGTTTGCAGGGTAGGGGGCGTGTCGTCGATTTCGTCGAGGAAAACGCTGCCGCCCTCGGCCGCGGTCAAAAGCCCTTCGTAGTCGCGGATAGCGCCCGAAAAGGCACCCCGCACGTAGCCGAACAGCTCGGCTTCGATCAAGTCGTTGGGGATGGCCGCGCAGTTGATGGGCACGAAGCGCTTGCTGTAGCGGCGCGACCATTCATGCACGAGGCGTGCGACCAGCTCCTTGCCGGTTCCGGTCTCACCCGTGAGCAGCACCGGCATCGAGGTCTTGGCCGCCCGCTGCACGTCACGCAGCGCTCGCTTGGCTTGCTCGCTGTGTGCTACGAAGCCCAGGCTCTCGGGTAGAGGTGGCTCGGTGCAGCTGGCCTCGTGTGCGCGCGCAGCCAACCTTGCTACCAGTCGCGCGTCGCCCACTTGCAGCACGTCGATCGCGCCGGCGAGCACCGCGCGCGCGGCTTGCTCCGAGCTGGGCGTCACCGCCGACAACCACAGCCAAGGGCCGCGGCTCGGAGACTTGGGCAGCTCCTTACCGGCCGTGCGCACGACCGTGAGCGCGCCGCTCGACGCATCCGCGGGCGTGGGTGCGCTCACCCCGAGGCCGTTCAGCTCCGCCAACCACGCGGCTTCCGGTGCCACCCCCCTCCAAACCAGCTCGACCATGGCCCATATTACATTGCGGCTATCAGCAATGTAATGCGCCTTTCTGCATTAAAGATGGCAATGAAATCAATAGGTTAGGCGCTGGTACGGCGGATGCTCAGCAGGCGCTTCCAGAAGGGAGCCCTATGGCTGCTAATTCAATCGCATCGTTTCTGCTCAATGGTTGGATCTTGGCAACGTGCGCGTTGCTGGTGCTCGCCGCGTTCGTGGTGTGGCTCGGCGCGCGGGTCATCAAAGAAGACGAGTCGGGCCTCGTCATCAAACGTTTTGGTCCGGAGCTGCCGGCGGGTCGCATCGTCGCGACCCGTGGCGAGGCTGGCTATCAAGCGGCGATGTTGCCGCCTGGGTTCCACTTCCCGCTTTGGCGCTTCCGCTACAAGGTCGAGCGGGTGCCGGTCGTGGTCGTGCCCGCCGGTGAAATCGCGCTGGTCGTCGCGGCCGACGGCGCGCCCATTCCCAAGGAGCGCGTCCTAGCCAAGGCCGTGCCGTGCTTCGATTTTCAAGACGCTGCGGCCTTCTTGGACGGCGGCGGCGAGCGCGGTCGGCAGATCGCGTTCCTGACCGCCGGCACGTATCGCATCAACCCCGCGCTGTTCGAGGTCGTGACCACTCGCACCGCGGACCGGCATGCCATCCACCCTTCGCGGCTGAAGATTCGCCAAATTCCTACCGAGTGCGTGGGTATCGTCACCATGCTCGACGGCGCCAGCATTCCTTCCGGAGATCTGGCGGGCCCGACCTGCCAAGGTCACGATAGCTTCCAAAATGGCCAGGCGTTCGTCGCCGTAGGGGGTTGCCGTGGCTTGCAAGAGCAGGTGCTGCTGGCCGGTTCCTGGAACCTCAATCCCTGGCTCGTTTCCGTGGAGGAAGTGCCGCTGACCGAAATTCCGATCGGCTACGTGGGCGTGGTCGTCAGCTACGTTGGCCGCGACCACATCGACGTGTCGGGCGACACCTTCACCCACGGTGATCTTGTCGACCGCGGCCACAAGGGCGTGTGGGTCGAGCCCCTATTGCCCGGCAAGCACCCGCTCAACCCGCGCGTGATGAAGGTAGAGCTGGTGCCTACCACCAACATCGTCCTGAACTGGGCTTCGCGCACGGAGGTGCATCACTACGACGAGCGGCTGGCGCCGATCAACGTGCGTTCGCGCGACGGCTTCTCCTTTTGCCTGGAGGTCTCGCAGATCATTCACATCGGCATGAAGCACGCGCCGCGCGTCATCTCGCGCGTCGGCTCGATGCAGAATCTGGTGGATCACGTGCTACAGCCGACGGTTGGCAACTACTTCCGCAACTCCGCGCAGAAGGTGACGGTGCTCGAGTTTTTGTCGGCGCGTTCCGACCGCCAGCGTGAAGCCTTCGCGCACATCCGTGGTGCCATCGCAGCCTACGACGTGGAGTGCATCGATACGTTGATTGGCGACATCGAGCCGCCCGCGGAGCTGATGAAGACTCAAACCGACCGGAAAATTGCCGAAGAGCTGCAGGTCACCTACGACGTGCAGCGCCAGGCCCAAGTGCAGCGTCAAACCCTGGAACGCGAAACGGCCATCGCCGGCATGCAAGCCGAGGTGGTGAGGAGCGAGCAAATGGTGCAAATTGCCGAAAAGAATGCGCTAGCCCAGGCCGAATCGGCCAAGGGTGCCGCCGCGGCGCTACGGCTCGGCGCAGAGGCGCAAGCCATTGCTACGCGCGCCACGGCCGAAGCCGAAGCGGCGGCGACGCGCTTTCGCGGTGAAGCCGAAGGCGACGCGACGCGGGCCATCGGTAATGCCCGCGCCGATGCGTTCAAGGCCGGCGTGCTCGCGCTGGGGCCGGAGGCGTTCGCGGCCATGCAGCTGGCGACGGTGCTGGGCGAAAACCACGTCAAGCTGGTGCCCGAGATCGCCGTCACCGGTGGCGGTGCAGATGCAGGCACCAGCACCTCGCGTCTTGCTGACGTATTGGTCGGCAAGATGCTGGCGGCGGGGCTGAGCAAGTCGAGCTAGCGGTGCGAGACCGGGACGGCGACCGCGTGTCGTCGTCCCGGGGCTGCCGTTGTGCCTTCGTGGCGGCCGAGCCTACAGGGTGAGCGTCAAGCGCGCGCCGACCAGGCGGGGCGGGTTGTAGAAGCGCAGGTTCAGGTTCGGGACGTTGATCAACGTCGTCATGTAGGCGACGTTGGTCACGTTGTTGACGAAGCCGTCGATGCGCGCGCGTCCGTTCGGCAGGGTGAAGCCCACGTTGGCGTCCAAGCGCGTGTAGGCCGGCTGAACGTCGCTCAGGTTGGGGTTGATGTTGCCCTTCGTGTCGTAGCCTTCACCGTTGAAGTGCGTGAAGTAGTGTTTGCTGCGGGTCTGCGCGCTCAGCATCCAGTCGAAGTAGCCGACGGTGGTGGTGATCAGCTGACTGATGCCGTAGTTCACCGTGATCACGGGCGCACGCGGCAGGAAATTGCCGGTCAAGTCGACCTTCGTCTGCTTGGCGGGGTCCCAATCGACGCGGGCGTCGTTCACGGTGCCGTCGGTGAAGCGGGCGTTGAGCAGCATGGCCGACACGTTCGCAGTGAAGCCGGCCGGCAAGCGACCGGTGAGCTCCGCCTCCAAGCCGAGAACGCGCGATTGGGCGGCGTTGAGGCGCCAGGCAGTGGAGGGCGGCGGCGTCGATGCGTTCGGGGCCGGGCCAAGGGCTTGGACGACTTGGAATTGCTGATCGCGGTACTCGTACCAAAAGCCGGCGAAGTTCGCGACGAGCTTGCGGTTCATGAACTCGTTCTTGCTGCCGATCTCGGTCGCGTAAATCGATTCGGGTTTGAACGTCTTGGCGATGTTTTGGCCGCCCGGCAACACCGTGTTGTCGTTGAAGCCGCCGGATTGGTGGCCCGTCGAAAACATGACGTAGAGCAGGTTGTCCTTCGTCACGTCGTAATCGGTGCCGAGACGAAAATCGACGAAGGTGTCGCTGTACTTGCCGTGCTGCTCGGCGCGGCCATCGTTGACGGTGGCGCCCTGCTCGATCAGCGCGGGGACGTTGTCGCGCGCTCCGAAGCGTCCGACGCCGTTGAGGAAGCCCTGCGTCGCATCACCCGTGCTGCTGAAGAGCGTGCGCGCGCGATCGGCGGCTTGAAAGCCTTCCGTGCCGAAGCGAACGTCGCCCACGGGCGCCCCGGTGTAGCCGGACATGTTCAAGCTGTATTGGTTGCCCAAGCCGTCGCGGGTGCGCTTCTCGGTCGTGACGCGGATGCCGGCGGTTCCGCGCAGCTTTTCGATGATGTCGAACGTCGCGTCGGCAAAGCCGGCGTACGAGCGCGTCGGCACCTTGGGCATGTTGTACTCACCGCCCAGGTAGCCGCCCGCCTTGTCCGACACGTTGTACAGCAACACCTGTTGCTGCTCGTCCAGGAAGAAACCGCCCAAGGTCCAGCGCACACGCGCGCTGTCGGGTGCGTACAGTCGCAGCTCGTGCACGTGCGATTGCGACGACGTGTGCCAATAGGAATTGCTCCAATTGTCGAGGCCGTAGTTGTCGACGCTGCTGCCCGGAAAGTTGACACCCGCGTTGCCAGCGGTCGTCTGGCGATAGTCGAGATCGCGATACGCGCCGATGTAGCCGATTTGCACCGGGCCGAGATCGACGTTGAGTTCCCCGTGCAAGCCCCAGTGCTTCATGTCTTGGCTGCCCTGCGCGCCGCGATAGTACACGTCGCGCACGTTGGGAATTTCTTGCGGTAGGAAACCCGCGTTCAAGGCCGGCGCGATGTTCGTGCCGTTGTAGCCCGTGCCTTTCTCTTGGGTCCAATCACCCTTGAGCAAGACGCTGACGATCTTGGTCGGCTGCCATTTGGCGCTGCCGCGGAAGGCCATGGCGTTCGCGGTTTCGGCCGGCTCTAGCGTGCGGATGGGACCCGCGTTGTGATAGTACGAGTCGTGGGTCTCGCCGAAACCGGCGAAGCGCAGCGCCAGCGTGTCGCCGATCGGGATGTTGACCATGCCCTGCATCGCGCGCGACGAGTAGTTACCCATCTGGTAGGAGGTCGACGCGCCCCACTCGCCCAGCTTCGGTTTGGCGGTGATGATGTTGAGCGTGCCGGCGGTGGCGTTGCGGCCGCGCAGGGTGCCTTGAGGGCCGCGGTTCACCTCCACGCGCTCCAAGTCGAACAACATGGAGCCGATACCGCGCGGGCGTGAGATGTAGACGCCGTCGATGTGGTTGGCGACGGCCGGATCGCCGAGCTCGGTATTGTAGTTCGAGCCGACGCCGCGGATGTACACCTCGGTGTTGCCCTCCTGGGTGCCGATCTCCATGGAGGGACTGGCGGCGGCCATGTCGCGCACGTTACGGATACCGGTGCGGGTCAGGTCGTCTTGCGTGAACGCGGTGACGGAACCTGGATAGTCTTGAATATTGCGCTCACGGCGATCGACGGTGACCTTCACGGTCTCCACTTCGTTCGGATCGAAGCCGGGCTCGGCGGTAACGCCGTCGTCGGTAGGAGCAATCGGTGCCGGCGCGGGCTCGGGCGGCGGGGGAGCAGCCGCCGGGGGTGGCGCCGCGGGGGGCGCGGCGGCCGCAGGCGGAGCTGCTGGAGGCGCGGCCGCCGGCGCCGGCGGAGCCGCTGGAGGTGCCGCGCCAGCAGGGGCGGGGGCCGCGGGCGGCGGGGGAGGCGGAACAGGAGCCGGAGCGGCTTGAGCCACGAGCACGCGCTTCGCGTTCGGCGTGGGCTTCTTGGCCGGCGCGCGGCGATTCGCGGGCTGGGGCTTCGCCTCTTCGGCGTGGGCAGCGCGCAGCGACAACAGCGCGACGTTCAACAGCACCGCAGACTGCAAGACGAGCTGGCGGCTACGCAAACCGGATCCGATCATTGAGTCCTCCTGAAGCGCGCCGCGAGCTTGGCGCGCACACCTTTACAAACTTCTATCGTGATGAGTCGTCGCCTGCCGATGTGCCGGACGCACCGGCGCACCCGTTACTTCGCTATCAACCGGCACCGCCGGCACCGGCTTGACCAGCGCTCGGCACGCCGCCGTCGTTCGTCGTCATGCCGCCAGCACCGGGCACGCCACCTTCACCGGGCGCACCGCCTTCACCGGGGGCACCGCCTGCGCTGCCGCCAGCGCCGCCCTCACCGCCGGCACCGCCCTCACCGCCCGTTGGCGGTGTCTCGGGAATGTCGAGCTTGACGAAAGCTGCGACGACGCCGTTCGGACGGATGGTGACGTGTTTCTCGTCGACCAGCGGCGGCGTGAACTTGGCGCCGCCTTTTTGCAGTGCCTCCACCGACACGGTTGCGTCCGCGTCGTCCCAGTCTCCCGGCAGCGTAATCCGCTGAAAGAAGCTGTTTTTGATGGATTCCACGCTGTCTGGCTCCGCCGAGGTCTCTTCGGGCGGGGCGAAGGCGTAAGCGTAGGAGTGCGAGCCTTGCTTGAACGTCACCTGCAGACGTTCGACCGCGGGGACTCGGTCCGTTGCGGTCACGTTGAGCGAAACGATGGTGTCGTCACTCGAGCACGCGCACAGGCACGTGACCGCAAGCGACACGAGCACGTGTCGGAAGGTCATGGGCGCGCACCATATTGTGGCTCGTCGAAAACAGCAACTGTGAGAGTTGGATTTAAATCTCAAAGTTTGCGAAGGCGCTGCGCTGACGCGCAACGCGCGCAGTGACAACGACTCTTACTTTCACCCGGGGACGACGTGGCAGGCGTGCTTGGCGAACGTGAGCGCAATTTGCGCGTGGGGCGCAAAGTCGATGTCACTTTCTGTCTCTTGCGACGACGCTTGCGTAATGTATGAATGCGCTCGCAAGCGTGCGTCGCGGCGCGATCGGCGGCCCAGCAAACTTTCATGCTCATGGTATGGAACCAGTCCCAGTCCCATCCTCGATCTTTCCCGCAAGCGCTCCGCTGACGATTCGCTGACCATGAAGCAAGCCTGCCTGCGCATGAAAGCAGCAGAAAAGATGCTGGTTGCCGTGCTCGCGCTCGCCATGCTGCCGGGCTGCTCGGAGCTGCGTGCTCGGCAGCGCGGCCGCGAAGGCAATCGCCATTTCCAAGAGGGTGACTACCGAGCTGCGGTGGAAGCGTACTCGGCGTCCGAGCGGCTCTTTCCGCTCGCAGTCGTGGAGCTGAACAAGGGCTTGGCTTGTCGTCAGCTGCTACTACCCGGCGCCAAGACGGCCGAGAACGCGCGGGCGACCGACTGCGCGTTGCAAGCGTTCACCCGCTTGAAGCAGCTCGACCCCAAGGATCAGCGAGCAGATCAGCTCTATCAACAAACATTGTTCGACGCCGACCGCTTCGAGCCGCTCGTGGCGCTGTTCGAGAAGCAGCTCGAGCGAGCCCCGGATGACCCGGCGGCCATGAATGCGTTGGTGCAGGTGTACTCCCGTTGGGGCCGTTGGGACGAAGCTCTACGCTGGACCGAAGAACGCGCGAACCGCCGGCCGAACGACGCGGAGGCGCACTACGCGGTGGGCGTCTTCATCTATAACCGGCTATTCGAAAGGGGCGGAGGAGCGGAAAAATCCAGCTTCGATCCTCGTCCGTCGCTCGAGCCCAAGGCGGTACCTGCCTTCGGCCCCGAAGACATCGTCGGGGCGCGACGCGTGGAGCTGGCAGAGCGCGGTATCGCCGAATTGAAGCGTGCGCTCCAGCTGCGCGCGGGTTACGCCGACGCGCTCACGTATCTGGGCTTGCTCTACCGCCAGAAGTCCTTCGCGTACTTCAACGACGCCGCCGCCTGGCAGAGCGCGGTCGACACTGCCGAGTCCTTCCGACAACAAGCCGTGGCCGCCCAGGCTTCCCACGCGGAGAAGCGCTGAGCTTTCGATGGCGTTCGAAGCAATCCTCTCTCAACAGCGAGCCAAGCCCAAGGGGGCGAGGCGAGTCACGATCGTGGTGTCGGTGGCGCTCCACGTGGTGGCTTTGGTCGTCGGGGTGGTGCATTCGGTCTGGCAGGTCGACGAAATGCCGATGCCTTCGTTGCAGGTGATGCTCGCGGACGCGCCACCGCCACCGCCGCCGCCGCCCCCACCGGCCGGAAAGAAAGCCCACGAGTCCAAGCCCAAGACTCGGCCCGTCGAGCCCAAGTCGCAGGAGCTGGTGGTGCCCAAGGAGACGCCAAAAGAGCAGCCCAAGCCCGAGCCCGAGCAAGCTGCCAACGGCGCCGCCGACAGCCAGCCGGGCGGCGTGCAGGGAGGAGTCGAAGGTGGAGTTCAAGGCGGCGTGGTAGGAGGCGTGGTCGGCTCGCCGGCGCCGGCGCCGCCACCGCCCAAACCGAGTGGACCGAAGCTCGTCTCCGCCAAGCTCGGGCGCAGCCAGCTGCTGATTGATCCGAACGACGAACGCTATCGGGTGAAGCTTCCGCCGCCGCTCGCCCGCAGCGGCGAGACGTACGTCGCCATGCTCAAGGTGTGCGTCTCCGCGCAAGGTACCGTCACGGCGGTACAATTGATGAAGGGCGCCACCCCGGCCATCGACGGCCAGTTTCCGAGTGTCATCGGTCGCTGGCGCTACCGCCCCTTGATCGCCGACGGCGCGCCAACGCCATTTTGTTACCCCCTTCGCTACGAGGTCAGCGGTCGCTGAGCTCGTTTCGTCACGCCAGCAAGAGAGAAAAGGCACATGGATTTCTCGTTACTCGGGCTCTGGAACCAAATGGGCATGGTGGCGCGCATCGTCGTGCTCATCCTGCTCGCAATGTCCGCCTACTCGATTGCCATCGCGCTCGAGCGCTTCGTCACCTTCCGCAAGAGCCGCGAGCGTTCACTCGGGTTCATCGCGGCCCTACAGCCGCACCTGGCAAGCAGCGGCAAGCTCGCGGAAGCAAGCGGCCTGCCCGAACGCTTCAAGGACGCGCCGCTCGCGCGCGTCATCGGTACCGGCCTGTCCGAGTTCGAGCAGGGCGTGGCAGACCTGGGCGCGGCCGCTGGCGACAGCGTCGAGCTCGAGCTCTTGCTGCACGGGGTCGAGCGCTCGATGGAGCGCGCCAAGAAGCGCGAGCTCATGGGGCTGTCGCGCGGTCTGCCGGTGCTGGCCACGATCTCCTCGTCAGCGCCATTCGTGGGGCTGTTCGGAACCGTGTTCGGCATCATCACCGCCTTTCAGCACATGGCCGATCCATCGAAAGGCGGCGGCGGCGGTTTGGCCACGGTGTCGGCCGGCATTGCCGAAGCGCTGCTGACGACGGCGGTAGGGCTTGCCGTCGCGATCGTGACGGTCTGGTTCTACAATTTCTTCACCACCAAGCTGGATCAGCTGGGGGCGTTGATCGACGACGCGAGCGGCGAGCTGGCCGAGCGCTTGATGCGCCACGGTAAGCGCCGCGCGTCTTCGCCGAAGGTCACCGAAGACGCGGTGAAGGCATGAGCTCGCTCGCGGATCCACGCCACGAGCGCCTGCGCGCCGTGCGTCGCGTGATCCGCGCCCACGGCGTCGAGCGGAGCGCGCCGGACGTGAAGGCGGACATCAACGTGACGCCGTTGGTGGACGTGGTGTTGGTGCTGCTGATCATCTTCATGGTCGTAACGCCGATGATCGCGAGCGGCGTGGCGGTCGATCTGCCGCGCACTGCCCATCACTCTCGAAAGCCGGACGACGGTCGCGACATCATCGTCTCCATCACCTACGACGACCAAGTCTACGTCGGCACTCGCAAGCTCTCTCGGCTCGAAGACTTGGGTCCGGCAATTCGCGCCGAGCAGCGTAAGTTTCCCGACAAGACCGTGTTCTTGAAGGGAGATTTGCGCGCAAGCTTCGGCACGATGCGAAAAGCGTTGCGAGCTCTGCGTGAAGCCGGCGTCGGCGACGTCGTGCTGGGCACCGAAGAGCTGACGGGCAAACACTAGGAGGCGCGCATGGCTATGGGCGGCGAAGGCAAAAAGGGCGCGATTCGCGGCGAGATCAACGTGACGCCGTTGGTCGACGTGGTGTTGGTGCTTTTGATCATTTTCATGGTCCTCACCCCTTCCACGCTCAAGCACCTGACCGCCAACGTGCCCAAAAAGTCCGACGAGCCGACGCCACCCGTGCCCACCGACACCTCGATCGTCGTCGAATGCGGACCCAATCGCGAAATATCGATCAACAGCGAGCCGCTGGCCGTCGAAGCGTTGGGTGAAAAGCTGGTCGAACGGCTGCGCGGGTCACGTCAGAAGGTCGTGTTTTTCAAGGCCGACGACGGCGTGCCCTACGGCGACGTGGTGCGGCTCATGGACGTGGCGCGCGGCGTCGGCGCGCAAACGCTCGCCGTGGTCACCGAGTAGCTGGCGAATTCGCCGTGAAAAGGCGGTTTGATCACACCGCCACCTCGAATGTTAGGACGGCTTTCCTTGCCGCCGGTGACGATAGCTGACGCAAAAGTGTCTCGCCGCTGATGGGGGCCCGCGGCGCAGCGCGACATGAAACCGGTTCCGCAACGAGCAGAGTTTTCCGTTGGCTGGGCACACAATGCGCTGGCGCCGAGTGCGATTGACGCGAATCCGGCTTGCGCAAAGCCCTTAGGTTCGACAAACAAACGACTATGCGCATGCAGGCCGGCTTGTTCGCCGTCGTGGGTTGTTTTCTTTTGATCGCGAGCTGTTCGAGCGACAACAGCTCGCCTCCCGGCAATACCGGCGGCAGTAGCGTCGGCACCGGCGGGTCTTCTTCGGGTGGAAGTGGCGGCGCGGCGACCTGCGCGGCGGGCCTTTCGAGCTGCAACTCCGTGTGCGTGAACACGCAGACCGAGTTCCAGAACTGCGGCGCCTGCAACATGAAGTGCGCCGACGGCCAGAGCTGCTCCAGCGGCAAGTGTGCTTGCACCGCGGGGCTCTCGGCCTGTCCTGCCGGCTGCGTGAACATCGTCTCGGACGGCAACAACTGCGGCGCGTGTGGAACCGTTTGCAGTGGCGGCCTAGTTTGCTCGCAAAACAAGTGCGCCGCGGGCTGCGCCACCGGTGAGACGGCCTGCGGCAACAGCTGCGCCAACACGCAGACCGACGCGACCAACTGCGGGTTCTGCGGCAACAAGTGCGCGGGCGGCCAGGCTTGCACCAACGGTGCGTGCGGTTGCTCGGCCGGGCAGAGCACCTGCTCGGGTGTCTGCGTCGACACCATGAGCGACGCCGCGAATTGCGGCGGCTGCGCCAAGCCGTGCGGCACCGGGCAGAGCTGCGTGAGCGGCGCCTGCACCGGCGGGGGCATGGGTGGCGCTGGTGGCACGGGCAGCGGCGGAAGCGGCGGCAGCGGGACGGGCGGCGCCCCCCCCGGTCGCAACGGCTGTACGGTGCCCGCCGGCTTGGTCGCCGATTTCGAAGAGGGCGGCACGACGCCGGTCGTGATCGCGAGCGAGGGCCGCAGCGGCGCCTGGGAAAAGTTCGGCGACAAGTCGGTCGCGGATCCGACCATGACCGTCGAGGCTTCCGGCGGCACGGCGGATTGCGACAAGTTCGCCCTCCACGTGAAGGGCTCTGGCTACACGGTGTGGGGCGCTGGCTTCGGTTTCAGCTTGGTCGGCCCGACCACGGCTCCCATGCCCTACAACGCGACCGCCAAGCAGTTCACCGGCATTCGCTTCAAGGCCAAGCTCGGCAGCAGCGCGGACGCCCATTCTCCGATTCGTTTCAACATTTCGACGCCCTGGACCGAGAGCAAGGACAACCCCGGCGGTCAATGCACGGAGGTCGTGGACACCGCCAACAAGGCCGCCGTCGCCTGCTACCAGCACGCGGGCAAGTTCTTGGCGCCCGACGACGGTGACATCACGTCGGCTTGGAAGACGTACACCTACTGCTTCGATCGCGATCTGTACCCGTTGTCGCTGCCATCCAACCTCACCACCGAGCAGCGCAACAACATCGCCAGCAACATGCTGAAGGTGCAGTTCCAGTTCAACCAGGGCAAGGACTACGCGGTTCCGTACACCACGACCTACCCGCCCTTCGCCAAGAACCTGCCGTTCGATTTCTGGGTCGACGACATCTCCTTCCTCAGCGGCGACTGCCCCAACATGGTGACCTCGCCCAGCAATGGCTCGCCGGCCAAGGCCTTCCCCCAGAACGCCAACATCGGAACCTGCGCGCCCGCCAGCAACGCTCCCAAGTTCGCCTCCGCTATCGCGCAAGCCTACGCGCGCTGGACCAAGAACTTCGTGCAAGGCGATCACATCGTGGCCCCCGAGCAACAGGGCGCCATCACCTCGGAAGCCTTGGGCTACGGCATGATGATCGCAGCGGCCATGGGCGACAAAGCCGCTTTCGACAAGTTTCACGGCTACGTTAAGGCCCAGGGCGGCTCGGGCTCCGGGCTGATGACGTGGAAGAACGGCGGCTCCGGCTCGGCGAGCGACGGCGACATCGACATCGCCTACGCCTTGATGATGGCCGACGTGCAGTGGCCGAGCGGTGGCTACAAGGCGGCCGGCGACTCGATGGCCGCGGCCATCCTGAGCCAAGATCTGGTCTCGAACGTCGTGCGCGGCGGCAGCTCCTTCAAGGACGCGCCGTTCAACCCCTCGTACTTCGCACCGGCCGCTTTCCGGAAGTTCGGCTCCGGCTTCGCGACCGCGGTCACCCAAAACTACACCCTGGTCACCGCCAACGTCACTCACGCCACGAGCGGCGTGCCCACCGACTGGGCCGACCCCAGCAGCGGCGCTCCGTCCGGTCCCGGCTCGGCCCAAGTGACCAGCCCCATCACCGACGGCAACAACGGCGCCATGGGCTACGACTCGGCGCGCGTGCCGTGGCGGCTTGGGCTGGACGCCTGCTTGGGCGGCGGAAACACCACTGCGCTCAAGGCGATGGTCGACTTCTTCGGCGCCAAGTACGACTCGGGCGCCAGCATCGACCTCATGAAGGCCGGTTGGTACAAGTCCAACGGCAACGTGCACCCGATGGCCAAGGACCTGCAAGGCTCGTACATCGGCCCGATGGGTGTCGGCGGCATGGCCATGGGCAACACCGCCATGCGCGACCGCGCGTTCCGCGTCATGCTCGACATCCTCGAGAGCGGCGACTTCAATCACACCTACTTCCCGTCGACCATCGGCTTGCTCACCGTCCTCATGATGAGCGGCAACTTCCCGACGCCCTGATTCGGGCCGCCCGCCAGGGCGCAGGAGGCTGCGGTCGCGCCCGCTCAACGAGCGCGACCGTAGGATTCGCGCGTGCGGGACGCATTTCATGGCGGCGCCGGTTGCGGTTTGCTATCCGCAGGGCGCCGCGCGTCGGGCCCGAAGGCCCGAGCCATGAGGTGCCGTGACTTCCGTATCGAACCATCAGCTCGCCGCCATCGCTCGTGACTACGGCACCCCCTGCTGGGTGTACGATTCAGCCACCATCCGCGGGCAAATCGCCAAGCTCCGCCAGTTCGACGTCGTGCGCTACGCTCAGAAGGCGTCGTCCAACGTGCACCTCTTGCGGCTGATGCGCAGCGAAGGGGTGTTGGTCGATGCCGTGTCGTTGGGCGAGGTGGAGCGGGCATTGGCCGCCGGCTACGAGCCGGCTGGTGACCCGTCGCCGGTGGTGCTCACCACCGACGTCCTCGACCGTGCCACGCTCGAGCGCGCCGTAGCCTTGAAGCTGCCGGTCAACGTCGGCTCGCCCCAGATGCTGTCGCAGTTGGGTGAACGAAGCCCCGGGCACCCAGTCTGGCTCCGTGTGAATCCCGGCTTCGGCCATGGGCACAGCAAGAAGACCAACACCGGCGGTGAGCACTCGAAGCACGGCATCTGGCACACGGGGCTCAGCGACGCGCTCGCGCTGGTCGACCGGCACCGCTTGGAGCTCGTGGGCCTGCACATGCACATCGGCTCGGGCGTCGACTACACCCATCTCGCCAGCGTTTGCCAGGCCATGGCCGATCTGGTGGCGCGCTCCGGTCGTGACGTGCGCGCCATCTCGGCCGGCGGCGGGCTCAGCATTCCTTATCGCGCCGGAGATCGCCCGGTCGATACCGCGCACTACTTCACACTGTGGGACGGCGCGCGCCGCCAGATCGCCGAGCGGCTTGGCCACCCGGTTTCGTTGGAGATCGAGCCGGGGCGCTTCCTGGTGGCGCAAGCAGGCGTGCTGATCAGCGAAGTGCGAGCTCACAAGGCGGTGGGAGCCAACCACTTCGTGCTCGTGGATGCGGGCTTCAACGACCTGATGCGCCCGGCCATGTACGGCGCCCATCATCGCATTTCGGTGCTCGCCCCCGACGGCACGCCGCGCGGAGGCACGCAACGGCCGACGGTGGTTGCGGGCCCGCTATGCGAATCGGGCGACGTGTTCACCCAGGCCGACGGTGGTGAGGTGGTGCCCCAGCTCCTGCCGGAAGCCGAAGTGGGCGACTGGCTGGTGTTCCACGACGCGGGTGCCTACGGGGCCAGCATGTCTTCCAACTACAACAGCCGCCCCCTCGCGCCGGAGGTGCTGGTCGACGGGGACGCGGTCAAGCTCGTGCGCCGGCGCCAGACGTTCGACGAGCTGCTCGCGCTCGAGCGCGGCTGACCGTGGCTCGGGCGCCTGGCTCCGCTGGCTCAAGATTTCTTCGGTAGCGACCAGTGCGTGTGAATCAACCGAAAGCCACCGGGGTCTCGTCGAAAGACCTCGGTCGCGTACCAGCGCATGCTTCCTTCGCTGCCGTAAGATACGTAGGTAAAGGTCAGCACCGCCAGGTCGTTCCCAACTAGCTGTACTCGGGGGGCCAGCAACTCGTCGCGCTCGATCCTGATCTGGCCTCGAATGCTTTCGTAGTAGGCCGTTAGCGCCTCGACGCCGTCGATGCGGCATGCGGTGAACGGGTCGAAGTAGACGACGTCCGGCGCGCACAGCTCCAAATAGCCGCTGGGGTCGCCGTGCCCCCAACGCGTCAACGCCGCGCGCTCGAGGGCGATGATTTCCGACTCGGTTCGTGAGCTCGTCGATCCCGGTTGCATGGGCGCTACCCTAGCCGGAGGCGCGCGGTGCCTGGTGCTGCATGGCTGCAGACGTGGTAGGCAAAATTGCAGATGCTGGCCTGGGACGACGTGCGGTTCGTGTTGGCGATCCACCGTTGTGGCTCGCTCTCCGCGGCCGCCCGGAGCTTGCTGGTCAATCAGACCACGGTCGGGCGCCGCCTCGCGGCCCTCGAGAAGTCCCTGCAAACGCGGATCTTCATGTACGATGGTCAGCGTTACCGGCTGACCGCGGCCGGCGAGCGCATCTTGCCCCACGTCGAGCGCATGGAGGCGGAAGCGCTCGCGCTCGAGCGTGATTGGGTAGGGCAAGATCGGGCGCTGTCGGGCTCGTTGTCTCTCACGGGGCCAGACGCGTTCTCGGTCGTAGTCCTCGTTCCGTTGCTCGAACGCTTTCGGCGTCGCTATCCGGCGGTTGATCTGGAGCTGTCGTGTGAAGAGCGAACGCTGGACCTGCGGAGCCGCGAGGCGGATCTGGCGCTCCGGGTAGCTCGACCTCGCGAAGCGTACGTGCTCACGCGCAAAGTCGCGCCCTTTGCGTTCGGCCTCTACGGGGCGAAGAGCTATCTCGAACGGCGCGGCGCCCCCAAGCTCAACGAGCTCGGGCAGCACGACTTCGTGGTGATGAATCGGGAGCAAGCCGCTTCGACGCGCTGGCTCCGGCAGCGCGCGGCAGACTCGCGCGTCGTGCTGCGAACCAATTCGACGCTGGCACAGCTGGGAGCCGTAGTCGCGGGCTGGGGGCTGGGCCTATTGCCGTGCTACCTGGCGGCGCGGGAAACGGGGTTGGTTCGGCTGCTACCGCGTGATGCCTCCACGCTGAGCTCGCTGTGGTTGGTCGCTCATCGCGACCTTCGGGGCTCGGCGCGCGTTCGCGCGCTCAGTGACTATCTGGTCGATGCCCTGCGCCCGTTGCACGCGGCCTTGGCCGGCACACGGCCTGGAAGCTGAAGAGCGTGTCCATCGACCGGATGGAACCGGTAGGCTATCGCCATTCACCCGGCATCGGCACGTTGGCTGACCTATGAAAAAGACGACGAATAGAGCGGTGGGCTTTTGGCGGCTCGAGTCGATGGCGGCGTGGCTGGCGCTGTGTGCCGGCGGCATTTCGGCGGGTTGTGGCTCCAGCAGCTCCGGCGGCTCACACGGCTCGCCAGCGGGCGCCGCCGGCAACCCTGCCGAGGGCGGCAACACGGCTGCGGCCGGCAGCGCGAATCAGGCCGGTGCAAGCACCACCGCGGGCAGCGCCGGAGCTTCCACCGGCGGAGCCTCGGCGACCGGAGGGGACAGCACGAGCGGCGGCGTCGCCGGCAACGCTGGTGCCGCTGGCGAGCCGGAGGGGGGCGTGCCGACCGTCCCGTGTCAAAGCACGCCGGCCGTGGGCACACCGACGGTGGTGACGTTGGATGGCAACGACATCAAAGCCACCAACGTCAACGGGCTCACGTTCAAGGGCTTCGGCGTGCTGAGCGCCAACGGCACGAGTGAGCTCTTGCTCGACTACAAATCGGAGCAACCCGAGCGCTACGCCGAATTGCTGAAGGTCCTGTTCGGCGGAGCGAATCCGATCATCACCCAGGTGAAGATCGAGATGGGCAACGATCGCAACAACTCGACGGGACCCGACCCGGCCACGATGCGGCTGGCCGGCGACACCGCCAACGTGCGGCGAGCGCCTGGGTTCCAGCTCGCAGCGGACGCCAAGAAGCTCCAGCCCGGCGTGAAAGTGGGCATCTTGCGCTGGAACGCGCCTGGTTGGGCGAACACCAACGACAAGGTCTACACCTGGTTCAAAAATACCATTCTGGCCGCCTACCGCTCGTATGGCTACATGGTCGACTACGTCAATCCGGGCCTCAACGAGCGCGAGCCGGATTTGACTTGGACCAAGCAATACGCCGACCGGATCAAGACGGACGCGACTGGGTTCGAGAGCACCGCCGAACAGGCCCTGTACAACGCAATCAAGGTGGTGATCTCCGACGAAGCCGGCATTGGCACCTTCGGTGGCGACATGGTCAGCGATGCGGCGCTACGGAGCGCGGTCGCCGTCGCCGGCTACCACTACAACACCGACGACGACGCGGGCGGCAACTTCAAGAAGATAGCCGAGCAGCAGGACAAGGAAGTTTGGAACAGTGAAGCGCAGGCGACGTTCGGCAACGCCGCGTTTCGCACCTTCAACAACACCAAAGATCCGTCGGTCGTCGGTACGGGGCTCGGTGGCACCAATAGCCCGCTCGAGATGGCCAACACGGCCATCAAGGGGTTCGTCAATTCGCGCCGTACTCACTTCGTCTATCAGCCGGCCATCGGCTCGTTCTACGAAGGCGGGCAATACTCGTTCAAGGAGCTGCTGAGCGCGCGCGACCCCTGGTCGGGCTGGATTCACTACGACGCGGGGCTGGAAATTCTGCGGCACTTTAGCTGGTTTTCCAAGGCCGGTTGGGAGAACAAAGACAACACCGCCGGCATCTGGCGGGCCGTGCCGCAAGCCAGCGCGACGGGAGCGACGGGTACCAATCCCGTCAGCGGTCGCAACGGCACGCCCAGCTACATGACCCTGGCCGCGCCCGACAAGCGCGACTTTTCGATCATTCTCGTCAACGACAGCGAGAAGGCTCGCAGCTACTCGATCAGCGCCAAGAACATGGCGTTAGCCGCAGTGCCCGAGCTCGAGATTTGGGAAACGCGCGGCGCCGAGGCTGGCAAGGCCTTCAACAGCCGCTACCTGAAGTACCAATGCAACCAGGCTGTCGACGCGAGCGGCGCGTACGCCGTAACGGTGCAGCCGTTCTCGATCGTGACCGTCACGACGCTCGTCAACACCGCCAAGCCCGAGCTTCAGAAGCCGCTGCCGGTCGAAGGCGCCCGCGAGGTGCTGGACACCGACGCCACGGGCGCGACCGCCAACCCCACCGACAAGGTGCTGTACGCCGACGACTTCGACTACTCGAAGAAGATGGTCCCGATCGTGGCCAGCGGTGGCGCGCTGATGGGTATGGAGAGCTACGTCACCGCCCGCGGCGGCGACAAGAGCGTCATTCCGCGCTACGTGTGCGATCGAAACGGCGCTTTCGAAGCCTTTTTGGCTGACGGCACCAACTACGTATTGCGCCAGCAGGTCGACCAGGCCGCCATGGGCTTGGGCAGCGCGTGGAACGTCGGCGATCCCATCACCGGCATCGGGGACAACCGCTGGCTCGACTATCGCGCGAGCGTCGACGTTTCGTTCGAGAACGACAGCACCCAATCAGGAAAGAACTACGCGGCCATCGGCGCGCGCCAACAGGGCGGCGACAGCTCTCATACCTTGAGCGGCACGCCGTACGTGCTCAAATTCACGTTCGACGGTGGCTGGCAGCTGTTGGTCGATGGCACCGCGGTGTCGAGCGGCAACGTGGTGAGCGGCACGGGTGGCGTCACCATCGCGAATTTCAAGGCCAGCTACGACAGCTGGCACAACCTTGCGCTTCAGGTGCTGGACAAGAAGGTGACCGCCTTGCTCGACGGCACGCTGCTCGCTACCTACACCGATGCCTCGCCGCGGCTTTCGGGGCGAGTCGATCTCGCGAGCGGCTACTACTACACGCGCTTCGACAACCTGAAGGTGGAGCTGGTGGACGGCGGAACGCCCTACTACACCGAGCTACTCGACGACCTCGAAATGAGCGATTTGGCCGCTTCGCCCGCGGCCAAGCTGACCTACGGGGGTAGTTGGGCCCACGAAAATGGCAAGGGCATGTATCAATACCAGCGCTCCCTTTCGACCAGTCAGGGTGCAGGGGCGACGCTCAAATATGCCTTTACGGGTAGCGGGCTCGACGTGCTCGGAGCCAACGACGGCTCCGCCAAGCTGGAGGTCACGGTCGACGGCCAGGTCACCAACGCCTCCGCCAGCACGATGGCCTCGAAGGACTTGTACCAGACGTTCACGCTCCGCGGCCTGACCGCCGGCGCGCACACGGTGCAGCTCAAGGTGCTGTCGGGCAAGCTGATCGTGGACGCCGTCGGCGTGGTTCGTTGAGCCACCGCATCAGCGTTCTAGCGCCGCGGGCTTGTCGAGTAGGTTGGCTACGCTGAGCGCGCTCGCTCGGGCGCGGGCACTGGTGGAGGCGATACCGAGCACGACGATCGCCGTGCCAAGCCCGGCGCTGACCCAAAAGAAGACGTGGGTTGCGGCGGCGAAGTCCGCCCCGCGGGTGGATTCGATGCCGCTGCCCGCGAGCGCACCGGCCAGCGCAACGCCGAGCGAGGCGCCCACCTGCCGGCTCGTCGACGCGACGGCCGATGCGATTCCCGCGCGCGATCGTGGCATACCCGATACGGCGGTGTTGGTGATGGGGGCGTTCACCATGCCAAGGCCGATGCCAAAGATTCCGTAAGCGGCCAAGAGGTACGACAGCTTCGTGTCCTCGGCCAACGCGGTCAGCAGCAGCGCGCCGGTGGCCATTGTCGCCCCCGCCACCGCGAGCGCAAGCCTGGCGCGGCCCGCCGCCACCAGGCGCCCGGACAGCGGTGAGCACACCATCAGCGCGAGCGCGATGGGCAAGGTGGCCAGGCCGGCGCGGGCGGCGGACATGCCGCGAGCCTCTTGGAGATAGAGCGAGTTCAGAAACAAGAAGCCGCTGAAGGAGGCGAACGCGAGCACGGCTACCAGCGTTGCCGCCGCGAACGGAAGGCTACGAAAGAAGCGCGGGTCGAGCATCGGCTCGGGCTGCCGCGCTTCCCAAGCTACCAGAGCAATGGCGCTGGCAATCGCCGTTGCGAAGCCGAGGGCGATGGGCCACGACGTCCAGCCGGCATGGCGGCCGTCGATCACGGCCGAGGTCAACGCGAACAGGGCCGCGATGACCAACCCTTGCGCGAGCGGATCGAAGCGCCGCGCCCGCTCACCCCGCGACTCGCGCACGAAACGCGCGGTCAAGACGAACGCGACGATTCCGACCGGTATATTGACCCAGAAAATCGCGCGCCAACCCACGCTCTGGACGAGCAGGCCGCCGAGCAGCGGACCCGCCGCCATGGCGACGCCGAAGGCCGCTCCCCAGATACCGACCGCTCGCGCGCGCTCCTTCGGATCGAGGAACGTATTGACGATGATCGACATCGCCACCGGGTTGAGCATCGCTCCGCCGAGGGCTTGCAGCGCGCGGGACGCCACCAACACCTTGGCGTTCGGCGCCACGCTGCACAGCAACGACCCGAAAGTAAAAACCAACAGCCCCGCCTGGAACGTCTTCCGCCGACCGAAGCGGTCCGCAACCGATCCGGCCAAAAGCAAAAAGCTTGCCACGATGATGGTGTAAGCGTCGATCGACCACTGCAGCTCGGCGACGCTGGCGTGCAGATCGCTACGGATGGCGGGCAGGGCAATGTTGACGATGGTGGCGTCCATGGCGGTGAGGACGAGCGCCAGACAGCACGTGACCAAAATGACGAGCCGGCGGCGCGGAGAATCGTCCTCCATTCGGTCCGGCGCGCTGGCTCCTAGCGAGGCTGCATCGATGCTCATGGTTCTAGTTGTAGCCCTGCTGCGGAATGAATCGATTGAAACTTATGAATATGGTAGATGCATGAAATGGAATCCGCAGATGCCAACCTGCTGCTGGCGCTGGACGCGCTTTTTCAGGCCGGCAGTGTCACGGGCGCCGCCCGCCGGATGAATGTCAGCCCGCCGGCGATGAGTCACACGCTGTCCCGGTTGCGGCGCGTCGTCGCCGATCCGCTGTTCGTGCGCGCTGGCAACCGCCTCGTGCCCACGCCGCGCGCCCTGGCAATGCGCGAGCGGGTGGCGCGCGCCGCGGCCGAGGTAGGCGCGCTGCTTCAGCCCGATCTGCCGCTGGAGCTCGCGACGCTCGAACGCACGTTCATCATCCGCGCGTCCGACGCGATGATCGTGACGGTGGGGCACGCGCTCGACGTGCTGGTGCGCAGGGAGGCGCCAGGCGTGGCGTTGCATCTGGTCGGCGTCCTGTTCGCGGAAGCCAGCGACGTCGATCTCGATATCGGGGTTCAGCTCGGCGTCGCGCCCGATCTACGCATCCAGACTCTGTTCCACGAGGAAATGGTCCCCGTGGTCCGCAAAGCTCACCCGCTGGCAAACCGCCGAGTGGCGCCGACCCGCCTGGCCGCCCTGGAGCACATCGCGGTCGCCTCGCAGCGGGGGAAGCTGGCGGAGTTGACCAAGCCGCGGCGGGGCCGGCGTTCGCGCCCGCCCAGTCGCATCGTGCCTTCGTTCTTGGCGGCGGCCGCCTTGGTGCGCTCCAGCGATGCTTACACCGTGATTCCTAGCCGGCTGGCCGCCACCATCGTCGAAGCCTTCGGGCTGTGCCGGCTCTCTGTCACCGGCCCTACGACGAAGGTTGCCATCGCTCAGGCCTGGAGCCCGCGCTTCGACAACGACGCCGGCCATATGTGGCTTCGCGGCTGCGTTCGGAGGGCGTTCGGCGCCTCCAGCTGAACAAGGCGAAGGCCAGCGCGACGAACGGCCAGGTGCGTCCACGGCTGTGCGCGAAAGTGCAGCCGCCGCGATCGGAGCTTTCGGAGCTGGCATTGCCCCCCGTTGCGGCGGAGTTGCCGCCGGTATTCGCATGGGAGCTACCTGCGGTCGTTGCGGCGCCTTGTCCGGACACGCCGCCCGCGGCCGTGCTGCCCGTCCCGCTCGAGCCACCGACGGCTGTCGCACCGGCGGTCCCGTTCGCAGACCCGGCACCGCTCGAGCTTGCGTGCCCAGGTGCCTGATAAACTCGAACCGACTCGGTACGAAGACCGTTCCAAAACCCGATGGCGAACGTCCCGTCTCGAACGGCCCAACTCGTGATTTCGTATTGGCCGAGGTCCGGAAACTTGAGGGTCTGCGCTGCCTGCCAGTCGCCGTTGCTGCGCTTGAAAGAGTAGACGTTCAGAGCGCGAGGCTCCGTGCCCGGGGCGCCGAACCAAGCCGTGTCGCCGTCCAGAGCAAGCCCAGTCGGAAAAGACTTCTCGTCATCCACGGTGAGCTCCCGATCGAGCTCCCACTGCTCGGCGCGACGCGCATAAACTAGTGCTTTGCCGGGCGACGTAGCCTGGTACGCTGGCGGGGAGTTCACGATCAGGGTGTCGCCACTTATCGTGACCTCACCGCCGAACCACTGAGCCGCGGGATCCTCCCCCGCAAGCTTTCCGTCTTGCACGAACGCTTCTCCCACTTTCGAAAAGGTGTACACGCTCGAACGCGCCGCGCCCAGCGCGTTTCCGGGAGCCGAGACCGCCAAGCGTTGTCCGTCGAAGGCGATGGAGTAGCCGAAGAAGTCCCCGTCCTGCGCGTCATTCGCCGTGAGCACCTGAGTTTCTGTCCACGCCCCCCTCACGCGCTGATAAACATGCACGTTTCCGGTGCCGACGCGCGGCGCGGCGACGAACGCGAAATCCCCGCGCAGCGCCAAACGGTAGCCGAACGCCTCGTTGACCACTCCCTGCACGCGGAGCCTTTCCGTCCAAACTCCCTGAACCTCCTCAAAGAACCAAGCCACGCCATCGTCGATGGCCATGTTCGAGATCAGGGCGCGCGCGCCGTCGACCTCGATGGCGGCGCCAAATTCGATGTCGGCATCGACCGAGCTTTTGAGTTGGCCGATCTCTGACCAGTCTTTGTCAGAGAAAAGGTGAACGACTCCGCTATAGGCGTTTGCTGCCAGCTCGTCCTTGGCGCCAACGAAAAGCGTACCGCCGCCGATAGCGACCCCGCTTCCGAACCGGTCCTCGTTGTCCGGTCTTTGATTGGGGTGGTCCAGCGTGGTCACCAACGCCAGGTCCTGGGCGACCGCGGGCGTCGCGCTCGCAAGGACTCCCATGAACGCACCAAGCGCGACCGAGCCCCGCGAAAACCGCCAAGTCCCACGCATGTCCGCACGGTACCCGAGCCCACGCGCGACGCCAATCCCGCGACGCCGCGCCACTGACAATCGCGGCCAAAAACCTGAGCCATCGTGTGCCACGGACCGAAGTCGACGACCGAAATTCGCTCCGAACGGGGCTAGGTGCGCTGGCACGCCGAGTGCAACCGAGGTCGCCGATGCCGATGAACGCGCCGGGGGCAATTGGACTTCCTCTCAGGTGGCTGTTGAGGGGGGCGCTCGTCGTCGGCGGTCCGTTGGCCATGACAGCGTTCGGCGCTGCGTGTGGCGGCAGCTCCACCAGTCACGGAACGAGCGGGACTACTCAGACCGGCGGCGGCGACACCGCGGAAGGCGGTGGCGGTGCCGCGGGAGGCCTGACTCAGGCTGGCTCGGGGGGAACCGTCGCGGGTAGTAGCCATGGGGGCAGCACGACCGGCGGCAGCGCGGGGCACGGTGGCGGGGCCGGCGCTGGTCAGGGTGGTAGCGGTGCCGGCGCGGGGCAGGGCGGCGACGGGGGCGGCGCGGGGCAGGGCGGCGCGGGCGAGGGCGGCGGTGGGGGTGTCGGAGGCGATCCACCCGTTTGTGGTGCCACGCCACCCGTACTTTGCGGCGGTGGGCCCATCACGGTCGCAAAGGCCTGCGTGCCGGAGGCGTTGGCCAAGCAGGGAACGATGCTCCCGCTCTCAACGTGCGGAACCCTGTGCAAGGGCGGCTTCATCACCTTTTCGTGCTCGGTTTCCGCGGTAGACCAGACGACGATCACCGTGCAGTGCGCGACAGGTTGCCCCTCCACGCAATAGCTCGCCGTCGAGCTGTCGATTTGGTGACAAATTCTGGTTGGTTGGCGGATGGCGACCCTGATGAGGGTAGCTCTTGGCCATTTCCAACTGCACCCGAGATTTGCAGTCTTGGGTTTGATTGGCCTCTGCCAGCTTGCGTGTGGTGGTGTCAGCCACCGTGCCGGGGTCGACGAAGGGCAGGCGGGCGCCTCGGCCCAGACTGGCGGTGGTGCCAATGCCGCCGGTACAGGCTCTGCCGCTGGTGGCGGCGCAGGCGAGACGGCAGATGCCGGCCCGGGGGAAGCGAAGTTGAGGCTCCTCACTCAGGCCGAGTACAAGAACGCGCTCACTGACTTGCTGGGGACGATCCGCACGCCGCTGGAGCTCCCCGATGACACGTCTCTAGCCGGTTTCGTTTCGATCGGCGCTTCGGAGGTGGTCGTCAACGCGCCGGCGGCGTCCCTCTACGAAAACGCGAGTCTCGCGGCTACGGCAGAGGTTTTCGCCGACACGGCCCGCTGGAACAAGCTCGTAGGCTGCAAACCGAAAGCCGATCTGAGCGACGCTTGCGTGGTCAGCTTCATTCAAGCCGCCGGCAAGCGGGCCTACCGTCGCGATTTGACGGAGGAGGAGGTTCAGCGCTGGGTGCAGGTCGGTAAGGACGCGGCCCAACTGCCGGGGTCCAGCGCGGCGCAGGGGCTCGCGACCGTCACCTCCGGGCTCCTGCAGTCCCTGAATTTCCTGTACCGCGTCGAGACCAACGAGCTTGACGCCAGCAGTGGGCGCCTCAAGTACGACGGCGCGTCGATGGCGACGCGTTTGGCGTTCCTGCTCACCGGCCATCCTCCGAGCGACGATTTGCTCGCCGCCGCCGCCGCCGGCCAGCTCGACACCGCAGAAGGCCTGCGGTCGGCCGCAGCCCCGTTGCTGAACGATCCGGGTGCCATCGATCAAATGGCGCAATTCTTCAGTGAGGTATCCCAAGCCCAGCTCGTCTCGGTCGTGAGCAAGAGCCCGGAGCTGTTCCCGAGCTTCAACGCGGCCCTGCAGAGCTCCATGCTGCAAGCTACGCAACTGTTCATCAAGAACGTCGTGCTCGCTCCTGGCGCCGACGTGCGTTCCTTCTACGACAGCGATCAAACGTTCGTGGACGCGACGTTGGCGCCCATCTATGGCGTCACCCCGCCCGCCTCCGGCTTCATGCAGCTCACGCTCGGTCCGGCCACGGCTCGCGCGGGCATCCTGGGGCAAGCCGCAGTGATCGCAGCCAATTCTCAGCCCGATCACAACTCGCCGACTCGTCGTGGGGTATTCATTTTGCAGAACCTCCTCTGCCAGACGCCGCCGCCACCTCCGCCTGGCGTGAGCACGACTCCGCCCCCCGCCGATCCCAACACTACGACACGCCAAAAGTTGGCCGTACACTTGGCCAGCCCGGCCTGCGCCGCTTGCCACGCGCTCGTGGACCCGCTCGGGTTCGCGCTCGAGCATTTCGATTCGATCGGTCAATATCGCGCTACGGAGGGCGGGCTGACCATCGACGCAACCGGCACCCTCGACGGCGTGCCGTTCGACGGCGAAGCGGACCTCGGGACCGTGCTTCGCCAAAGCCCGCGCGCGCTGACGTGTATGATGAGCAACTTCTACCGCGACGCGAATGGTCGCGTGGACGCCTCCGCCGACGCGGCGCAAATCGATGCCCTCGGCCGGACCCTGACCTCGAAGGACTATGTCTGGCGCGATCTGGTCGCCGAGTTCATCGCCAGCGATGCATTCCGTTCCGCGCCCGTCGCGCCGGCCGGGGAGGGGAAACCGTAGTCATGGAGCTGCTCAAGAAACTCAAGATTTCTCGGCGTTTCGCCCTGCGCGGCGCCCTGGGCGGCGTCGGGGTTGCCATGTGGCTGCCCGTGCTCGACGCCATGTGCAACGACCATGGCACCGCGTTCGCGGCGGGCGAAGCTCTGCCTACTTCGTTCGGCATCTGGTTTTGGGGCAACGGCATCCATACCGACGTCTGGACTCCGGCGAAGACTGGCAGTGGTGATGCGTGGCAACTGTCGAAGAACTTGGAAGACTTCGCCGACGTCAAGGACGCCATGACGCTGGTGACGGGCCTGGACATGCTCGACGCGCAGTTCAAGGGACATGGCTGGGGGGCTGCCTACGTCCTGGCGGGCGGAGACGGCAACCTTTGTACGCTGACGAGCCAGCTATCGAACTTGGGCTCGCATGTGTTCGAGACCCTGCAGGCCACGCAATACGTGCCGACCGTCGATCAAACGATCGCCGACGCCATTCACACGAACGAGCCGTTCAGGTCGTTCGAGACGGGCATGCTGCCGTTCGTTGGCGACATTTCCATGGGCACCGTCGGTAACAACTTGGCGCACCGTGGCCCCAACGACTTCCTGCCGCCCAAACGCGAGCCGAAGGCAATCTTCGACGCGTTGTTCGGTATGGGCCTACCGACCACGCCCGGGGAAGGCGGCGCCAGCGGCGTGCCCTCGGACATTTCGTTCAAAATGCGCCAGAGCGCGCTGGACGCGGTGCTGGAAGAGGCCAAGCGCTTGAAAACGCGCGTGGGCGCGGGCGACGCCCAGCGCGTCGACGCCCACATGGAGGCCATTCGTGAGCTCGAGCAGCGGCTCGCGACAATGAGCAGCGGCGGTACCAGCGGCGGCAACGGCGCATGCAAGCTTCCGGAAGCGCCGCCTGCGACGATCGAGGACATGACGGCGAAAAGTCATGCCATCAATCAGCTCATCGTGGCGGCGTTGGCGTGCAATTTGACGCGCGTGTACACGCACCTGTGGGCCGGCCCTCGCAACAACAACGTCTACCCGAACCTGAACCTGCTCGCCGGGCACCATACCTACACTCACAGCAGCGACGGACAGGAGCCCAGGACGATCGAACACTACATCATGAGCCAGTACGCCGACTTGGCGAAGCTCATGAAGGCAACGCCGATGGGCGCCGGAACCGTGCTCGACAACACGCTCATCTACGGCGTGAGCGAGCTCGCCGAGCCAACGACGGAAGTCATGACCAACTACCACATCGTGCTGATGGGCCACGGCGGGGGTAAGCTGCCCGGCAACCGCCACGTGCGCATTCCCGGACGCAAGGTCACGGAGCTGGTGCTCACGCTGCAGCAAGCCATGGGCCTCAACGTCACCACCTGGGGCAGCTGGGACAAAACCAGTAAGACGGTGCCCGAAATCCTGGCTTGAGTCGGCGGCCCGGCAGCACGCCCATGAAATGATTGACGAAATTCCTCGGCGCTTGTAACTGCAGTTCGGCAATCGCCCAGCACGCCCTCAGCCCGTTTGCGCTCACTGCGCGCTTTGTTTCTCACCGCGCTAGCTCGCAGCGTCGAGCTGCGTTCGATCGCTGCGGGGCGGCGAGCTTTTTCGATCTATCCGCCGCTCGTCGGAGCTGCCACGACGCCCAAGGAGACCGCAAGTCATGACGAAGTCGATTCTCGGAGCCCGGAAACCCCAAGTTTGGTTCGTCACCGGTAGCCAGGAGCTATACGGGCCACAAACCCTGGCTCAAGTCGCGGAGCAGTCGCGGAGCATCAGCGACTACCTGGGCAGCAAAGGCCAACTGCCCGCGGAGGTGGTGTGGAAGCCGGTGCTGACCGGCGCGGCCGCTATCCGGGCGTGCCTGGACGACGCGAACCGCGAGCCCGCGTGTATCGGTGTCGTGGCTTGGATGCACACGTTTTCGCCGGCCAAGATGTGGATCAGCGGCCTCGATTTGCTGCGCAAGCCGCTGCTTCACCTGCACACCCAGGTGAACGCTTCGCTGCCCTGGTCGACGATCGACATGGATTTCATGAATCTCAACCAGGCCGCCCACGGCGACCGAGAATTCGGGTACGTGCAGACGCGCCTCGGGGTTCCGCGCAAGACGGTCGCGGGGCACGTCAGTGATCCGGGCGTGGTCGCGCGCATCGATCACTGGGTGCGAGCGGCGCTGGGCTACACCACGCTGCGAACGCTGCGCCTAGCGCGGTTCGGCGACAACATGCGCGACGTGGCCGTGACCGAAGGCGACAAGGTCGAGGCGGAGTTGCGCTTCGGCGTGTCGGTCAATACCTACGGCGTCAACGATTTGGTCGCCCGGGTCGACTCGGTAAAGAACGATCGCATCGACGCGCTTGTGAAGGAATACGCCGAGCTGTACCGGCTCGCTCCCGAGCTCGGTTTGGGCCAAGCCCGCCACGAATCCCTGCGTTACGCCGCGCGCATCGAGATTGGCCTGCGCGATTTCATGGAGGAGGGCAGCTTTGGAGCCTTCACCACGAATTTCGAGGACCTCGGCGGGCTACGCCAGCTCCCGGGCCTCGCCGTTCAGCGCTTGATGGCCGACGGCTACGGCTTCGGCGGTGAGGGCGACTGGAAGACCTCCACGCTGCTCGCCACGCTGAAGGCGGCGGGCGCCGGTACCGGGCGCGGCACCTCCTTCATGGAGGACTATACCTACCACTTCGGTCCCGGTGAGCCGAAGATCTTGGGCGCGCACATGCTGGAGGTGTGCCCCAGCATCGCCGCCGCCAAGCCGTCGTGCGAGATCCATCCGCTCAGCATCGGCGGTCGTGAAGATCCGGTGCGGCTCGTGTTCGACGCCAAGCCGGGCCCCGCCGTCGTGATCGGTATGTGTGATCTTGGCGACCGTTTTCGCCTCGTGGCCAACGAGATCGACGTCGTGCCCTCCGACGAGCCCCTGCCGAAGTTGCCGGTCGCGCGCGCGGTCTGGAAGCCGCGCCCGAGCTTGCCGACGTCGGCCGAATCTTGGCTCGAGGCGGGTGGACCGCATCACACCGTGCTCAGCCAAGCCGTGGACGCCGAAACCCTGCGCGATTTGGCCACGATGTTGCGAACGGAGCTGGTCGTGATCGACGCCGAAACGAAGACCTCGTCGTTCATGGATCGGCTGCGCTGGAACCAAGCGTACTATCGCCTCGCCGCTGGTCTGCCCGGCGGCCGCTAGGCCGAGGGCGGCGACCCGCCGATTGCCAGCGAGGAGACGGCGCGTAACAGTCTGGGGCGATGGCAAACGCCCCAGACAACGCAAAAAGCTTCCGCAGCGTGGCAAGGGACTGTGCGTTCATTGTCTGCGGCATCTTCTCGGCCGCCATGGGCCTGAAGGGGTTCCTGTTGTCCAGCCACTTCATCGACGGCGGCGTAACCGGCATCTCGATGTTGTTCGCGCAGCTCTTCGGTTGGCCCCTCTCGGTGCTGCTGTTGGCCATCAACTTGCCGTTCCTCGCCCTCGGCTACCGGCAAGTGGGTCGCGGCTTCGCGATCCGGAGCGCGCTGGCCATGGCGGGGCTCGCCGCGTGCCTCGCGGTCGTGCGCTTCCCCGACGTTACCCCCGATCCGCTGTTGACGGCCATATTCGGCGGGCTGTTCATCGGCGCTGGTATTGGGCTTGCGATGCGCGGTGGCGCCGTGCTCGACGGAACGGAGATCGCCGCGCTCTTGGTGAGCAACCGCACTCCTTTGTTGAAGGTCAGCGACGTCATCTTGCTTCTCAACGTGCTGATATTCGCGGCGGCCGCGGCGGCGTTGGGGGTGAACCGGGCGCTGTATTCAATCCTGACCTACGTTGCGGCATCCAAGGCGTTGGACTTCATCGTTAGCGGCATCGAGGAGTACACCGGCGTCACCATCGTCTCCGAGAAGAGCGAGGAGATTCGCCAGATGCTGATCGAGGTGCTGGGCCGTGGCGTGACCATCTACAAGGGCGCGCGTGGCTACGGCAAGCGTGGTGACGGTAGCCCCGACATGGACATCATCTTTACCGTAGTGACCCGGCTGGAGTTGCCGCAGCTCAGGACAGAGGTGCTTCGCCTCGACCCGCAGGTGTTCTTGGTGCAGCACAACATCAACGACGCGGCGGGTGGCATGCTCAAGAAGCGCCCGTTGCACTGAGAGCAGCGTCGAGCGACGACGAGCGTTCGACCGCGGGGCACATTGCTACGAGCCGTATCCCGTCGCGCACCAGAGCCGTTGCGCTGACGCAGCGACCCCAGTAAGCGCGGATAGTTCCGGTGTAGGTGTTCGAAAACCGTCTTGGTTTCGATGACTTACGAACTGGAACTGGTTCCAGGCGTGCTACCCCAACGGGGCATCGCAACCCAGGAAGGAACCGCTCCTCATGCATCTTCGCCTCTCGCTCCTGCTTCCTCCGTTGGCTTCTATCAGCGCCATGGCGCTGCTCTTGGGCAACGTCACCGCGTGCCTGAGTGACACCGCCGCGACGATGGGAGCCCCGGGTGGTGCGGCAACGGGTGGGACGAACGCAGTCTCGGGCGTTAGCGGCAGCGGAGTTGCGACCGGTACCAGCGGCAGCGGCGTCGGAACCAACTCCGGCGGCACGAGCTCCAGCGGCGGCGCCGCGCCGGTCACGCCGATGGTTTGCGACTCCAGCCTCGAAGCGGAGAGCATGATGCATTCGACGGGCGAGGCGGTGGAAATGGGCTGGAACATCTACACCACGGGGGACATCTCCGGTTCCCACGACTTCAAGGGCGGCCCCACCACCATCACCGTGACGGCCAAGGGCGCGGTCGCCGGCGGCGAATGGCCGCACATGAAGGTGCACGTGGGAGGCAATGTCGTGGGTGAAGCCGACGTCAACACCGACGCCTGGGCACCGTACCCCTTCAAGGCGACCCCGAGCGCCGGCAGCGCCGACATCAAGGTCGAATTTACCAACGACGGCATGGACGACAGCGGCGCCGATCGAAACTTGTTCGTCGACAAGGTCGCGGTCAGCGAGAACTGTGACGGCTCCAGCAGCAGCACGCCGGGCGGCAGCACTCCCGGCGGCAGCGCCGACGCGACGAATCCGTTCGCCGGCGCGAGTCTGTACAATGACTTCGGCTCGCCCGCGTGCGGCGGCAAAGGCAGCGAGCCGTTGCTCGACAAAATCTGCAGCAATCCGCAGGGTGTCTGGATCAACGGCGGCGACGCGCGCGGGGCGGTCTCATCCATCGTCGGCAAGGCGGGCAGCTCGCTGCCGGTGTTGGTGGCCTACAACATTCCGAACCGCGACTGCGGCGGCGCATCCGGCGGCGGGGCCGCGGACAGCAACGCCTACAAGAGCTGGATCGATTCGTTTGCCGGTGCCATCGGCAGCCACCCGGTGGCGGTCATCCTCGAGCCGGACGCGCTTGCCCACGGTGAATGCGCCGACGATCGCTTCGACACGCTGGCCTACGCCGTCACGGCCCTGAAGAAGCAAGCCGGGGCGCATGTTTACATCGACGCCGGTCACTCTGGGTGGGTCGACGCGGGCACGATGGCGGGGCGCTTGAAGAGCGCCAACATCGCCGCCGCCGACGGCTTCTCGCTCAACGTCTCGAGCTTTCAAACCAACGCCGACTCCATTTCCTACGGCTCGTCCATCTCGGGTCAGGTCGGAGGCAAACCGTTCGTGATCGACACCAGCCGCAACGGCAAAGGCCCAAGCGGTGGAGCGTGGTGCAATCCGCCCGGCCGTGGCCTCGGCTCCAAGCCGGGCTCTGACACCGGCAATCCGCTCGTTCACGCTTTCTTGTGGGTGAAGCGGCCCGGCGAATCCGACGGCAGCTCCGGCGACTGCAACGGCGGCCCCGGCGCGGGCCAGTGGTTCCAGAGCTACGCCGTCGAGCTTTGCAAGAACGCCGCCTTCTAGCCGGCCCCGCGTCGAGCGCGGGTCTGGTCGGGGGTCTCTCCGATCACTTCTTTGTAGCGGCGCGAGAAGTGGGCGTAGTCGACGTACTGCAGCGACAGTGCCAGCTCGGTCAGGTCGGTGTCGGGGTGAGCGTGCAGGGTCGTGGCTGCGTGCTGCAGGCGGCGGCAATCGATCAGCCATTTGGGGGTCAGGCCGATGTGATCGACAACCAGGCGCTCGAGAGTTCGAGGGGACAAGCTGACCTGGCGAGCGAGGTCGGCGACGCGGACGATGGTGTCGTCTTCCTCGGCGATGCGGCAAATGCGGTTGAGGAGGCGGCCGCGGTCGCCGACCTGGGCTGCGAGCGGACCGAGCCAGTGCGACACCAGCGCCGACAGCTCCGGGGCAGGCGTGGTTTTGCGTAGCGCCCGGTCGACCTCGTCGATTGGGGCGTTGGGCAGCGGGTGGCTGCGCCCGACCAGGTCCGCGGGCGCAAGTCCAGCCAGCAGCAGGCGGCCGGCGGCTGGGCGCAATAGCAAGCCCAGAGCCCAGCCGGTGCCGGAGAGAGGGCGCACCTGCAGCTTGGGATCGGGGCCGTACAGCGCCGCGCTTCCTTCCGTGATCACCAGGTTGAAGGTCGGGTAGGCGAGCACGCGCTGGTGGACGACCTGGCCCAGCGGGAGGCGCCAGCGTGCGAGCCAGACGTGGCGCACGAGGTCGGGGAGGGCGGGGTCCGGCTCGAAGCGGTCCAGCTCGACTCCGGAGGCGCCCGGGTTGAGGTGTCCTTTGGATTCGGGCATGGCAGCTCAGTCTGTCGCGAAAGTACAAGACGGGTGCGAGCGCCATTCGTAGCTTGACGTCATGGACACGCAACCTTCGCGCGCGGCCAATGGCGCGCACACCAGCAACGGTCGGCCCAACGGCAGCACCGCTCTCACTCCACATCTCGTCGTCGCCCCGGCGGACAAAGCGCTCTCATTCTACCAAGAAGTGCTTGGGGCGCGTGTGCTCGACGTCACCAGGTTTCCGGGCTCGAGCGCGGTCGCGCACGCTGAGCTCGACTTCGGCCTCGGCAAGCTCACACTCAGCGACCCGCTGCCGGCCTACGGGCTCGTTGCGCCGCTCGAGCCCGCGAACGGCGTCTGCTACTCGCTGGCCCTGTACGTTCCGGACGTGGACGAGGTCGTGAAACGCGCCGTTGCCGCCGGCGCGACGCTTCGCGAACCGGTGGCGTCGTTCGTGTCGGGGGATCGCTACGCTTCGCTGCTCGATCCCTTCGGCGTCCGCTGGGCCATCATGACCCGCATCGAAGACCTATCGCCCGAAGAGAGCCGCCGCCGCGTCGAGGCCTGGTCGAAACAGCAGTCCGCCTCGGCTACGTGAGGCGTCGCTCGGCACCGTAACGCCGCGCGTCTAGCCACGACGATGGGGCGCGTGCAGTCGTGAGATGGCCTCGTTCAGCTTTCGAGCCACTTGCTCGTGGTGAGCCCGCCCATAGGAGAAGGTGGTGGTGAGCGCTTGCTCGGAATGGTCCCGGTAGCGGAGCACCAGGCGCTGCAGGGAGCCTCCCTCATTCTCTCCGACGCTCACCTGTACGAGGCCGTCGAGCGGAAGATCGGCGTTCGCCTTGGGCCAGCCCGGTCGATAGCGGAGCAGCTGCGCACTGCGGTCGATCTCGATGCGCCCGCTTGGTCGGAGGATGAGCCACGCGAAGGGCACGAAGAAGATCGCCTTCCTGGCCGCGTGATACGCGCCCCAGCCGGAAATACCGTCGCGGAGGGCCGCTGCCACGGAGGCTGCGGTGGCCACGAGCGCCGGCACCAGCAGCAGCAGGATGAACACCACGAACATGGGTTTGGAGACGGCGCGGTGGCTGTACGGCACGACCTGCGTTGGCACGCGCTCACGCTAGCGCTCCCATCCGTGACCGCTCAATCGGCGCGTGAAGCCGGTGACATCGTCGAAGAATTAGTTCAATGAATTCAGCTTCTTAATTTGGCCTCCGGGAATCGCGGGTCGGATGGTACCTTCGAGCTTCGTTGTTCAATCGTGCTGCGCTGAGCTGGGTCGGATGCATCGCATTGCTCGCGTGTGAGCAGCACTCAGGGCACCGGGCGAAGGGGAACGCCGCCGCGCCACTCGACGTTTCGGCGGTCATGCCCAGCGTGTCGGCTCCCGCGAGCGCCGCCGCAAAACCGCCCGCCATCGAGGTGAAAGCGGTGGAGGCGGCGCCAGCAACCCCCACTGCCCCGGTCCCGCCGCCCTCGCTCTGCAACGAGCAAACCGCCCAGCCCTTTTTGGTCAACGCGCACTTCGACTCGTTCGACGCCACCGGTGGCAGTGCGCGCGAGTGGAAGATGCTCTTGGACCGAGCGGTGCGCTACCGCACCGAACGATATGGCTACGTGAAGGGCTTCGGGGACAAAGCGTGGAACGCGAGCACGCCCGGCGAGCAAGCGCGCGTCGTCACGTTCTTCGGCGTGCCGGTCGCGGTCCATCAGCGAATTGCACCCGCGCTTTCGTGCGTGGAAATCGCCATCCGCGCGCGCTGTTCCGACCACCCGTATCAGCCCTATGTGCTGTCCGGGCTGCGCAAGCGCAACACCTATCTGAACGGAGAGGTCTCCAATCATGTCTACGGCATCGCGCTGGACGTCGACCCCTCGCGCAACCCCTGTTGCGGCTGCATCGGAGAATGGCGCCAAAGCGAGCGCTGCCAGAACGACAAAAGCAAGCTTCAGCGCATGGACATGCCAAGCTGCTGGGTGACCGAGTTCGAGCGCTTCGGCTTCTACTGGCTCGGCCACGCCAAGATCGAGGACACCATGCACTTCGAGTTCTTGGCCGACCCGAGCCAGATCACACGCCAAGCCGAGCTCGTCAGGTAGCCGCTACAGGCCATTCAAGGCTATGTTCGGTCCCTCGTGAAGAGCGCTCAGAACCCCATCTGGGCCGAGCTTCTGCAGCTCGTGCCGGTGCTGAGCTTGGCGGTGCCTTTCGTGCTCCAAGGGTCGATCGATCTGTCCCGAGCCGCCAGCGGGTTCCTGCTCGGCGCCGTCCTGGCGGTGGCGGTCACGCTGCTGCTCGTGCTGCGAGGGCATTTGCTGAACCCGATCCTGGTCGGCGCCGGCTTGTGGCTGGTGGGCGGTGCCGTCGCCTTCAACGTTCCGTTCGTGCCCCTCGCCGCTTGGTTCGTCGCCGCGCAGGCCAGTGGCTTGTTCGTGATGGCGCTGGCCGTGGCGGTGCCGGCCACGCTGTTTTCCCCGCACGGCTATGTCGGAGCGCGCAGCACCGACCCGTCTTGGCTGCGCCGGAGCTCGCTGCTGCTGCTGGCGGCGTCGGTCGTGGCCGTCGCCTGGGCGTTGTGGTTTCGCGGCAACGTCCGGCTCGGCGGCGGTTTGCCGTTCATTGCGCTCAACGCGACGCGCCGTTTGCTCGTGCGCCGCGCGCCCTAGGGCAGCGTGTAGTCGTAGAGGAGCTGGCCACCCACGGCGATGAACTGGACGTGGACGTCGTTCGGGGTCACGTCGACTCGCGCCCAACCGGATTGGTCCCAGTAACGGGTGTAGCCCGTCTGGGAGCCGGGAAAGGTCCAGATGGCGCCGGCGTTACCAGGTGTCGTGTAATGAAGACCATCGACGACCATGTCGGCGAACACGTGGTCGTGCCCGTAGAAGAAGACCTGGACACCGTAGTCGAGCATCAGCTGGTGCACCTTGGCCTGCTCGCCCACGTGCGCCGCCAGCCCACCGCCGCGGCCGTAGATCGAGTCCGCCTCGTCGCCCGCGGCGCCGCCGACCGCGTGGTGAATGAACAGAAATCGCCACTTGGTCGTGGCGCTCTGCAGCGTCTTCTCGAGCCACGCCAGCTGCTCGTTGCCGAGGGTCCAATCCTCGGGACGCCCGCTGCTCGTCGAGAGCAGAAGCGCTTCGGTCGTGTAGCTCATCACGTTGAGCACGACGAACAGCGCGTCGCCCCAGGTGAAGGCGTAGTAGTCGTGTTGGGCGGCACCTCCCTCGGGGTAGGAGGTCGGGCCGGGGCTGGGGAGATAGAGCAGCCGTTGAGAGCGCGATCTCGAAATCTGCTCGCTGCTGAAGGAGCCGTTTTCTCCGTCCCAGTTCCCAATGACCCCGAAATGGCCCAGGTTTCCGAGCGCGTCGCCGAAGGCTTCGCGGTAGTTCAAGAAACCGAGGCGCGCTACGGCTGCGCTCGGCGGCGGATCGTTGAAACCGAATTGGTGAAAATCCAGGACGTCACCGAGATTGATCACGAAGTCGGGCGAGCTTGCACCAAGCTCGGCGCCCACCGCCGTGAGGACCGACTCGTCACCCTGGTTCGAGTACGAGAGGTCCGAGCCGATGTGCGCGTCGCTGAGCAGCGCAAAGCCGAAGCGTGTTCCCGGGGAGCGCTGAGTGACGCCGTGGCCCGTGTACAGCGTGACGGGCGCGTCGCGGGCGCGCGCATCGACGATTTGGTACTCGTAGCTCGTGCCCGCATCGAGCCCCGAGAGCCGCCACTCGGCGACGTCGGTCGCCCGGACTACGGGAGCTTCGAGCGACAGCCAGTCGCTCCCTCCTCGTCGCGCTCGCGCCCGCAACGCCGCCGGGTCTCCGGAGGCGAGCGCGACGTTGAGCCCGATCTCGCCCGCCGTGGGCGCGAACACCAGCGGTGCACCGCGTAGCCGCACTTCTCCGGCGGGGTCGACCGAAGCGCCACCCGAACCCGCGGTGCCGGTTCCGCCGTTGACCGGCGAGCGGCCTCCCGAGGCTGCGCCGCCACTACCGCCGCTGGCGCTACCGCCGGCAGCGCGCCCGCCGCCGCCAGGCGCGCCTGCGACGGCGTTGCGGCGCCCGGAGCTGGCCGCGTCCTCTTGGTCAGGAGCCCCGAAGCTGGGCTCGGTGCGTCCGCAGCTCACGCTGCCGAGCAGGGCCACGCCGGCGGGCAGCAGCAGCCACCCCAGGCGACGTCTGCGAATAGCCGTGGCGCGACCATTGCCCGCAGACGCCGGAAAGCTCATGCGGCCCGCGCCTGGGCGGCCGTTCGACGAGGACCCAACAGAAACTTCGGGGCGAGCCTGACGACGACCGCGGGCAAGAACGCGACCGTGGCCACGCTGCTCGTGACCATGGTCAGGGCGACGAGCACGCCGAGCAGGACGTGCACTTTGAAACCGGACAGGGCAAGACACAGGTAGCCGCCCGCAACCGCGCTCGCGACATAGGCGATGGCCTTGCCGGAGGTGTTCAACGCGACCGACGTTGCTTCGCGCAAGTCATCGGTACGAAGCATTTCTTCGCGCACGCGAAACAAGAAATAGACCGCGTAGTCGGCGCCGATGCCGATTGCCATCGCCGAGATCGCGGCCGTTCCCATCGAGAGCAAGATGCCCGACCAGCCCATCAACCCCAGGTTCACGAGCGCCGCCGTGGCCAGTGGCAGGAGGACCAAGAAGCCTCCCGTCAGCGAACGCAGCAAAATCGACGTGATGACGACGACCAACAGCGCGATCTGAATCAGGTTGTTCGTCTTGCCTTCGACCATGCGCTCGTTCAACGCGATGGCGTTGGTCACGCCACCACCCACGCTCGCGGTCGCGGGTAGCCCCTCGAACAGGCGCTTGGCCTCCGCCTGCACGGCGACCGTCATGGCCTTCATCATCCGAAAGTCGTCGGTGCGCAGGTACGCGGTGAGCACGGCGCGCTGAAAATCATGATCGACGAGACGGCTGAGGTCGTCTTCGTCGCCGGACATCGAGTACAGCAGCAGAAACTGCGCGACCGCTTCCGGCGATTCCGGCAGCGTCGCGGCTTTGTCGTCATTGTTGATGACACGGCTCATCTGCTTGAGCACGTCGACCAGCGAAACGACCTTGCCGACCGGCAGCGGCTGCTTGGCGATGAAGGCAGCCAGCTGGTCCATGCGCTTCAACACCTCCGGGTTTTTGATCACGTCCGGCGCGTTGCCCTCGACCAGGACCTGAATCACGCGCGTGCCCGCCAAGCGCGAGTCAGCCATGCGAAAGCCATGCACGGGTGCGTTGGACTCGAAAAACTGGGCGCCGAGGTTGTTGCCGACCTGGAGCCGCGTCACGCCCAGCGCCGCCACCGCGATGAGCACGGCGAATATCCACAAAATAGGGCCTTCTTTCCGGGCCCGAAACACCTGCGCGAGCCGCTCGAGCCAGGCGTCGAAAAACTCCTTGTGTCGTTCGCGCTCGGCCTGCTGCGCCGACGGCGGCGCCATCAACGCGCGCACCGCCGGAATGAAGGTCATCTCCACGATCAGCGCGGCCACGATGCCGAACGCCGTGCAAAGCCCGAAGTTTCTGATCGACTGTAGCCCGAACGCCACCAGTGAAAAGAAGCTTAGCGAAGCGATCGCTCCCGCCGCCAGCATCACCGCTCCCACCTTGGTGGTAGCCTCGATGACCGCGATGCGGTTGTGCTCGGTCGGCGCCAAATCGGGGTGGCTGTTGCGAGCGCGCTGGTACTCTTCGTAATACCGCTTCAGGATCTGCACCGAATGCCCGGCGCCAATCGCCAGGAGCAAAATCGGCGTCATGATGTTCCACGGGTCCATCGGCGCGCGGATGAGCCCCATCAAGCCAAGGGCCCAAACGACGCCCATCAGCGCGGTGACGAGCGGGATGATCATGCCCTGTAGGGTGCGAAACGCGCGGTAGTGCAGGTAGCCAATCATCGCCAGGGCGACCAGGAACAGCACCCCCACACGGCGCGTGTACACCAGCAGCCAATACAGAATCGAGGGCGCGCCGGCCGCGACCACCTCGACTCCCGGCTGGCGCTCTTTGCTCAGAATTTCCTCGATGCGAGGAAACAGCCCTTTGGCGGCGCCGGCCTTTTGAAAGTCCTCGAAGTCGACGAGGATGGCCGAGGCCTTGCCGTCGTCGCTGACGAGCAAGCTCGTGATCAAGCGATTGCGCTGGACCCGCTCCCGTAGCGCGCTCATCTCGGCTTCAGTTTGGGGCAGCCGCTCGATCAGGGGGCCGACCTCGAGCGCGTCCTCGGTGCTCTTCACGTCTTTGACGCGGCTCGACGTGAGGGAGATCACGCTGCCCGGCCTGACTCCGGGCAAGTGCTCGAGCGCGTTGGTAATCCGCTGGATCTTGCCCAAGATCTGCGGCGTATAGATCGTGCCCTGCTGCGGGTAGATGCCGACGACGGTCGTGTATTTGCCACCGAACAGCTTGTCGATGCGCTTGCCGATCACCACGAGCGGATGCCCCGCCGGAATTTGATCGTCGACGTCGAGCAGGATTCTCAGCCTACCGACGAAGAAGGCGAGGAGCAGCGTGGCCGCCAGCACGGCGACGATCACCGTCCGCGGGCGAGAAACGACCCAGGTCACATAGCGGCGTAACATCGGCTCAGCTCTTCTTCGCCGGCCGGATGGCTCGGCAGGTTGCGTCTTTGGTAGCCGCTAGTTGCAGGGTTTGAGGACCGTGAGGTACCAGGGCGCGGGGTTGCGACAGGCGCCGCACACCAGCCCGAGCACCCAAGTGCCCGAGCTGCTGACGCCGGGAAACGACTGCCCTGCGTCGTTGGTGAGCTTCGACAGGTCGACGTTCGTCCCGGCGACTTCCTGGTCGCGCCACGTGTCTTCGTCAATCAGCTCGAGGTCGAGGAAATGCGCTTCGAGCTCGGACTGGGTCTGAGTGTAATGAGCGACGCGCACTTCCGTGATTTGAGTCGGCAAGAACGGGTTGCCCATGGCGTTGGTCAAGATGTCGGCCCAGTCCACCGTCAGCTTCGCTTCGCCCGCAGGCACGGACGTTGGCGTTAGGCTGTGGAAATCGACGGTGTAGTCGAGCTTGGTCGAAGCGTTGCTGAGCTTGACGGCGGTGTTCGTCGACGTCGGATCCAACTTGAGGGCCTGAATCATCCGCGATTTTCCGCCGGAAATGAGGCTGCCGGTGGCGACGATGAACGTGTACGTGTTCGCCTCGGGCGGGTACTTCGTCGCGTTCATGTACGGCAAGATCTGGTCTTGAGTCAGAGGCTCGCCGGCGGCGCTCTGGAAGTCGAACAGGCTCACGCTCGTTGCCGTGTTTTTCGTGGGCGAGGTCGCCGGCACTACCGCGTCGAGTTGCCGAAGCGCGTCGGCATTCAACTTGGTCTGAAGGTCCTGCTCGTTGAGCGCCCACAACACGAGATTGGCCGAATCGACGTCCTTGGCAGGGTCCATATCGTGCCCGAGGAAGTCTTTGGTCACCGCGCTCCAGTCGAAGGTCAGCTCCGTATCGGGCTTCACCAGCACCGGCGTGAGCGTGATCGTGCTGGAAAATTGGTAGTTGTTGGCGGTAGTCGCGTTGAAGCTCGTTTTGCAGCTGCTGCCGCTGCCGCCGGAGGTATTGGCGCCGCTGGTGCCGGTGCTGCTGCCCCCCGTGCCAACGTTTCCGCCGGATGCGCTCGGGCTGGCGGCCCCGTCACCGCTACAACCCGCCAAATGCAGCGCTAATGCGCCGAGCAGCGGAAACCGTGTCTTGTGCCACTTCATCGAAAACCTCGCAGATTGGCGATCATGAACGTCATCATTTTTCCGGCGGACCGTAGAGAGACTTTCGTTTCGAGATGTAGCCGAAGGCGCCGCCGATCGGCCACGACCATGACTGGAGCAATGCGCTCTGTGCGTTGACCTCGTGCAGCACGCCTTTCGTCGAATAGGCGACGATGGTGTTGCCATTCTTGAGCCGCTGTACGTCGCCCATGATGTCGTTGGCGATGCCCGGTGACGCCTGATAGGTCCAAGCCTTCTTCGCCGTCTTGGCGCCCAAATCCAAGAGCAGCTCGATCGCGATCGAGCCACCTCCGCCGAGCGAGCCATTGTTGAAGAAGACCAACTTGTCCGCGGCGAGCACGTGCACGCCGTGCTGACGGGTCCAGCTCGAGCCGTCCCCCGTGAAATCATTGGGTGCGGTCCCGCCGAGCACCCAGACCAGCGACTTGTCCTCGATCTTCACCTTGAACAGCTTGTTGCTGTTCAGCTCGGAGACGACCACCGATTTGTCGGCCTCGGAGTAGGCGACGGCGTTGCAGTGGCACATGCCCTTGCTGCCGGTTGCAGTGCCGGAGTTGTACAACGTGTCGACGGTACCGTTCGGGTGACGAAGCTTGACGTCGTCGCAGCCGTTGCTGCTGTACGCAAAGAAGGCGACGCTCTCGTCCGGCAGCACCTGCAAGGTGTGGCTCAACCCCTTGAACTGCGTCGAAAGATCTTCATCCATCGTGCCGTCCATGCTCACTCGATGAACGTTGGTCTTGCCCTCCGGCACCTGCGCGCTGTTGATCCACATGTACTTGCCGTCGATGCTCATGTGCGCGCCGGTCACGTCGCTGCCGATGTTGTAGGCCCAGACCACGTCGCCATCCTGGTCGACGATGTAGGCGGGGGAGCCCGAGCCGCCACCACCCTGGACGTACGCGCCCGTTAGCAAGAAGCCACCGTACAGCTCCGCCTTGTTCTGCGTCTTCGTCTCCACGGAGATGGTAGGAAAGCCGTTCGGCAACGATCCGCTCATGATCGTTTGGTCCATGCTTTGGCACTGCCCCGAGCTGCCTGTCGCCACGACGCGGAAGTGGTAAGTCTTGCGCTGCTTCATGCCGAGCAGCAGCGTCCGGTGGTTCGCGGCCGTGAGGTCGACGGGCGCCACCATGCCGTAATTCGTGTCCGGGCCGAACTCGATTTGAGCGGCGCTGAGTCCTGCGAGATCGGTCGAAAACTCGACGATGCCCACGGTCGCGATCTTCGCGCTGGTAGTGGCCGCCGGGATGGTGAAGGTACAGTTGGCCTGCGTGACCGCCCCGCCGGAGCCAGCGGTGCTGGAGCCGGCGGCGGCAACCGTGCCGGCCGTCCCGGGCATGCCGCCCATTGCCATGCCGCCGCCTCCGGTTCCGGTTCCGGTTCCGGCGCCCGGCACGACGCCGGCGCCTCCTCCTCCTGTGGTAGCCGGCACCCCACCACCTGCGCTGGAGCCGCTTGTGCCGGGCGAGCCCACGGGCTGCCCGGCGTCGCTACAGCTCGTGCTTGCCCAAACCGACAAGACAAACAGTAAACAATCCGTCAATGCCAGCCGGCTCACGTTCTTCATGCCTCGCCTCTCTGGGTCAATCACACGAAGGGTCAGTGGGTTTGGTGATGGGTTCGATGGTCGTGCCCGCGCTCTCGGTCGCGCCGATCTTTTCGGCTTTCAGGGTCAGGCAGTACAGCGCGCCATCTTGGGGACAGGCCTGACAATCGACCGGCGGAGAGAGCTGCGCCAAGGTGGAGCACAGATCATCGGCGGTGGGATCGGCGTCGATCTGCGTGAACAGCGGCGCGACGTCGCGTGCGTCGAGCGTGGCCGAGAACGCGCCGGTGACGGAAGCGGTGCCACCGGTGGGGAGAGCCTGCACGAACGACAGGTTATGGAGCGTGGCTTGCACCACGATGTCTTCGCGCAAGTGCTTGATACGCAGCGGAAAATCAGCCGGACCGATGGCGTTACCCGAACCCGGCAGGGTGCCGGTGACGGTGCACGGATCCTGCACGTCGCCGTGACCGGTGGCGGTCGTCACGTCGAACGACGTGGCCGAATCGCCATGCACCTCGAAAAAGAACTGAGGCACGTAGTCCTTGATATCGGTAATGACTCCGCGCGGTTCAGTCCAATTCCGGTCTCCGATGCTGAGCGCATAAGTGTGCCCGCTCCACTCGTTCGAGCTCGATGGGCTTGGGTCGTCACCGCCACCACAGGCCACGATGCCGGGACTTGCCACCATCAACACGCAGAGCCAAGACGTTGACTTGAGATTCATCTGCACCAATCGCATGGAAAGTCCACGAGGTCGTACCGCCGCCTCGTGTGGGCTCGCCGAGAGCTGCCTAGAGACTAGTCGAAAATCCATCGTCCGAGAGCATGGCAATGCGTCTGACGTGTAGTTCGGTGGACCCTAGAAGTTTGCAGAGCCCCCGCGCACATTTTTGCATCGGTAGCCACGCGGCGCTGGTGGTGGCCGCCAAGGGCTCAAAGCGATCATCGTTAATCGACATGTCGAATCGAATTGTCCCAAACCTCTGGGCAGTACCGATTAGAACCGATAGAGGACGTCGAGCGACGCCACGTGGTTGTAGGAGCGGTAGCTGCCGGCGTTCACGGCGGGCGCGGGGAGGCCCTGGTACGCGGGGGCACACGTGGGCCCGGTATAGGGCGCCCGGCATTGACTGCCCGGAACCTCCTGATACAGCCGTGCGTCACGCTCGGAGACGCTGAGCGTGGGTTGAAAACGGTACTCGTACGCGAACGCCAGCTCGAACCGCCGATAGTAAACGGACCCGCCCAGGGCAAGGCCGAGAAAAGGGCCGCCGGCGAAATCGACGTTGGCGTAGGCATCGTCCGCGACGGCGGTCTCGTAGTAGGCACCGGCGCGCGCCGTGAACCGGTCAGGCAAGATCGCGTAGTCACCACCCAGCGCGAGCGTCAGCGTATTTCGCCATTGCTTCTCGATTTCGATGCGACCGATCGGGACGAGCTGCTCTTGGTAGTTCGCGACGAGATGGTTGCTTTCGACCACGAAGCGCTGGACGCGCGACCACGTCTCGTACGTCGCATCGAGCTCGAGGTCGAATTTTTCCCGCTCCCCGTCCATGCTGCGGTAGCGAACGCCGCCGCGAAACGTCAGCGGCATCGGGAAATTGATGTGGACGTCGTCGGCCGGTTTGCCGTCGCGCAGGAGCCGCACGTCGCCGACGAGCCCAGGATTCGCCGCCTTCACGCTGAGCTTGCTGTTCGTGCTCATAGCGCTCGGCACCACTTGAGCGGACGCGCCTAGCTCGAGGAACGTCGCCGGCCGGTACCAGCCGCCGAGCACGAGATTGGGCGTGAAGTAGTCAGGACCTTCGGTGGTCGCGACCATGTCGAGCTCGCTCGCCACCGGATTGGCCGCGCCCGAATAGGGGCTGCCGTCGATCATGAGGGCGTACTTGAGCTTCGGCACGGCAATCCACTGCAAGCTCGCGCCGAGCCCGAACGAGTTGCGAAACTTCCACGCCACGCTGGCGCTGTAGTTCAAGATGACGGCTTCTCGCTCGACCATCATGTAACGCTGGCCGCCGCCGACCGGGAACTTCTCGTGCGCCACCCCGCTGGGTGCGAAAGCGACGAGGGCGAACGCCCAGTCTTCGAGCCCGAGCTTCGAGGCCGCGCCCAGCATCGGATCGAGCGGCTGCCAGGGCGTTTCGTTCTCGACCTCGGCGAACTCGACGTAGCGAGGGATGCCGTTCTCGGCGTTGCCCCAGTCGAGCGTCGGCGCGCGGCGATACGAGTAGCCGTTGTACGAAAAGCGATTGCCGACCTGCAATAGCGAGCTTTGCAGATGGGCGAGCCCCGCGGGGTTGAACGCGACCGCCGACAAATCGTCGGCGCGAGCCGTGAACGCACCAGCGCGCCCCGCGCTGCGAGCGCCGGTCGTGCCGTTGAAATAACCGCCCGCCTGGGCCGCTGAACAGAGCGTGCCGAGCGCCAGCAAAGTGAGCGTGGTGGTTGCGATTCTCACCGAGCTCAAGGCCTCCTGCTATCGGCCGCGTAGGGCGTTTCCGTGAGCGTGTGGTAGCCGAACCGTGCGCCCTTGGCGCTCAATCGCCAGACCGAAGAGCCGTCTTTTACCAGCTCCGCGCGACCCAGGTCGGCCCAGTCGACGAACCAGCTGCCGTCGACGAGCCGCGTCGCGCTGCCCAGCTCACCGGCGTTGCCGCCATTCGGCTCGACGTAGCTCTGGCGCTCGGTCGCCGTCCCGGCCTTCGCGTCGAGCTCGTATTCCACGACCCTCGACGTGTCCGACGAGGCGCCGTTGTCCATCACCAGGGCCCGATTGCCATACACGTCGAAACCGCTTTGGTGCACGAATGCCGCGGAATCCCCGGAAAATTCCAGGGTTGCCGCGGTCGTGCCGAGCACCCATTCGCACTCGCCCGTCTCCGGCAACACCTTCACGATGCTGCTGAAGTTGCGCAGCCCGACATAGTACGCCCGCTCGGTCGGATCGGCGGCGTCGGCGTAGTCGAGCGAGTTGGCGTACGCTCCGGCGCTCGCGTTGCCATCACCCGGCAGCTGCGCGAGGTCGAAGCAGTCGGACACCGACCACACTTTGCTCAGGCTCCCGTCCGCGTCGATTTCGACGATCGAGTCGTCGCGTACGCCGTCGGCCCCGGCTTCGCCCGTGAGCGCCGCCAGCTTGCCATCCGGAAGCTCGAGGAAGTCGTGGCCGAGAAATGGCACCGGCAGCGAGCGCTCGTCGGAGCCGTCGAGCGCGACCTTGACGATCGCGGAGTCCTTGCTCGGTTCGTCCACGCTCACCTCGTTGTAGAGGACACTGCTCTTGTCGTCGGAGAGACGCGCGCGCAGCGGCTCGAGCCCGCTCGTGTCCAGGTGATACCAAACCACCGCGCCCGTACCGTCGACGATCACGACGCCCGGGTCAGCTCCCCGGAGCGGCAACACCAAGAGCTGCTCCAAACCCACCCCCGTCTGCGAAAATGTGGGAATTTTTGCGGAAATCGCGCCAGTTCGCACGCTCTCCACCCGGCTCGCACCCGCCTGCCTTCCGTCCCAAGTCACGACTCGAAACGAGTAGGCCGCGTCAGGGTGCAGGCCCAGCAACAGCAGCGAGTGCTCGAGCGAGGGGGTAGCCTCGAGTGGCGTGCTGAAGGCCATCGTGGGGTCCAGTCCGTATTCGACGTACCCCACGGTAGCGACATCGGTGCGCCAGCTCACGCGCACGACGGTCGCGACGTCGGTCGCGAGCTCGGCCCGAACGTCCGAGGGGCGTTGCACGACATCCTGCTCGCCGCAGCCGAGCAGGCAGAGCGCGGCGATGCTGGTTGATAGCGCTGCGCGCGCGCGGCTCACGGTGCGGTTGGCTCGAGCATGGTCAGCACGATCGGCTGCGGGTTTTGGCAGGTGCTGCAAGTGAGCGCCAAGAGCCACGTGCCCTCGCTGTCTTGCTCGAAACCGGAAAACTTCTGCGTGGCATCGCCGCGTTGGCGAGCGTCGGCCAAGTTGGCGCTGGTGCCGCCGGTGAGCGGAAGCTCGTACAGCGGCGTCGCGTCTTGCTCGATGTCGAAGATCTTGTCTTCGATGCTCTGCTGGTCCCGATTCGGATAAAAGCCGATCAACAGCTGATCTACTCCTGCGAAGGAGGTCGGATTGCCCTGGCCGTCCACCTCGAGCCCACTCCAATCGAGCTGCCAAGGCCCCGCTTGCGGCACGCTCAGCGGTTCCTGGAGCTTCGCCTGGAAGCTTAGGATTCCGCAGCCGGGCTCGATCGCGACATCCGAGACGAGAGAATCGGCGGTGGGGTTGAGAAAGACCATGCTGCGCGCCCCGACCCCCAGAGATTCGCTCGAGAGCGCGATCAACAAGTAAGTAATGTCGCCCTCGACGTAGGCGTCGCCCACGTCGAGCGTCTTGCTTCCGGTCAAGGTCGCGAAATCAGACAGCATCGCGGACGTCGATTTACCCAGCGTTTTGTGGCCGTAGTAGACGTCGTACAGCTCGCTCGCGGCGATGGGGTTTCCGGCCAGTCGCTTGGCAACGTCTGCTCGCGTTTCCTGGAAGCGGAGGAGCGTCAAGTTTCGGATGCCCGACGGTAGCTCGACGTCATGACACAACAGGTCCTTGTCGAGCCCGCTCCACGAGATACTCAGATCGGTGGCAGCGGTGTCGACGACGGGAATGTCGAGTGACGAAGTCGACGTGTACTGATTCGCGTTCGTGATCTTGATGCTGTCGGCGGTTGTGCCCGTCGGATCCTTTGCGTCGTCACTGCCGCAAGCCGCGGCCAAGAACCCCAAAAATAGGCTGCCAACGCAGCGCCAGAAACGCAGGTACATGAGTCGCGACTACATCAAACTGCCTCGCTCCGCCAGATGAGATGAAGTGCACCAGGTGAGATTGCGCGAGCGGTTTCGTCATACATCCACGGTGCGAAACTTCTGCGCATGTTGCAATTCGAGTCTCCGACGCTGGTGACCACGGGAGGCGCTTTGCAGTTCCAGTTCGCAAAGACTAGAGTGAGGAAAGCGGGTCGCGTTTCGATTGGCGCCGCGCGTCGTTCGTTGCCGTGCACACGCGGAGACCGTCATTTGAGCCTACCCGAGTTGTACATTTCCCGTCCGGCCATCGCGCTCCCGAGCCACGCCGTAGACAATGCCGAAATCCTGCGGCGCGTGCGGGACCAGTACCGGGGCACGGAGGAAGGGTGGGGGGACGTCGCTTCCGCGATCGCGCAGGTGTTCGAGCTTTGCGGCACCAAGGTGCGCTATCTCGACTCGGACCCTCGGGCCAGCGTGGCCGACTACGCCGTCGAAGCCGCGCAGAAATGCCTCGCCTTGAACGGCGTGGACGCGAGCGAAGTCGATCTCGTGATCAACGGCTCGATCGCTCGCCAATATTTCGAGCCTGCGACGGCGATGGAAATTGCCGCCAAGCTCGGCCTCAAACGCACCCACGCCTTCGACGTTACGGCCGCTTGCGTGGGGCATTTGGAGGCGATTCAGGCCGCGGCCGCGTATTTCGCTCTCCACGACGAGTACCGCACGGCGCTGATTTGTACGTCCGAGCTGTTCCGTCATTTCGTTAGCTACGACGTACAGGAGGTGAAGGACCTCTACTATAAGTCCGCTGGTCTGACCGTGGGCAACGCCGCCGCCTGCGTCCTGCTCCGTCGTGACCCCTGGCCGAACGGCGGAATCCGACTGCTGAAGGTCGATACCCACGCCGTGCCGGACCACTGGCATCTGTGTCAGGTGCCCATCGACGGCTGGTTCAAATCATCATCGGTCGAGCTCATGCGGCTGGGCAAGCTCATCCCGCCCTGGCTCACCAATCGGCTCGAAACGCTCGGCTGGTCTCCAGGTGATGTCGCTCACTACGTCTTCCATCAGCCCAGCGAGCGAATGATTCGCAAGCTGCTCGAGGACGTGAACGTGGAGCCGAGCCGAGGCGTCTACACTCACTCGCTGTATGGCAATACGGCCAGCGCGGCCGTAGCCGTCACCCTGCATCGGCTGCTCGAAGAGCGAGCGGTGCAACCGGGTGACAAAATGGTTTTGGGCAGCGCCGCCGCGGGCTTCGCCATGGTATTCGTGGGCGGCGTGTGGGACGGCCCCGCCAACCACCCCCAAGAGTGAGTTTCACTTTGATGCGCATGAGGAGCTTCGTTCCGCATCCGTACCGCCAGGTTTGGCTGCTCGCCGGCGGCGCGGTCTTGTTGGCTGAGCTGGTAGCGCTTCCGGCGCACGCCCAAACGCCTTCCGCCGAGCCAGCCCGCGCGACGCCCGCGGCGCCGCAAACGGCTGCGGATTCCAGCACGCCTTCCACTCCAGCCGTCGACGGCAAGGCTCCGTCTGCGGATGCCGCGCCCAGCGTGGACACCCAAGCCGCGCCGGCGGGGGCGGGGACGGTAGGCACCGGCGCCGGGCTGTTCGAGCAGAGCACTTCGGCGAGCGAGCCAAAAGCTACGAGCGAAGACGCCGCGAGCAACCCCCAAGCCTTCGAGCTCAACGGCTATGTTCGCAGTGACTTCTTCGTCGGCCGGCTCCCGAGCTCGAGCACGGTGGGGTTACAGGCTGGCTACGGTGAGCTTGCGCTCGCGCTGCGCACGCGCAAAGAAAAGTACGGCGACGCCTTCGCCGAGACGCGCCTCAACTACGGCCTTCAGCAAGACGGAGCCAAGCTCAACGTCGACCTGCGCGAGGCGTACGTCAACGCCTACCTAGGCCCGCTCGACCTTCGTCTCGGGCACCAGATCATCGTCTGGGGGCGCGCCGATGCGTTCAACCCGACCAACAACCTCACGCCGCTGGACCTTCGGGTTCGTTCACCGCTAGAGGACGATCGTCGACTCGCAAACCTGGGGCTGCGTTCGTTCCTGAACTTGGCGCCGTTTCGAATCGAGGCGATCTGGCTGCCGATCTACCGGGCCACGCAAGTCCCGTCCGTGGCGAGCCCGAGCTACGTGGATTTCAAGTACACCAATTACCCGGCGCCTTCGCTGCAGAACGGAACGGAGGCCGCGCGCGTTCATCTCGAGCTTCCCGCGGTCGAGGCGTCGGTCTCGTATCTTTACGGTTACGCACCCTTGCCGGGCCTAGCCCTGAACGGCATCAGCGAAGGGCAGACGGTCGGCGACAGCGTCATCCCTCTAGCCCAGCCGATCCGCATCGAGCGCAAGGCCTACGACCAACACGTCCTTGGCTTCGACTTTTCGACCGCCATCGGCGACGCGCTGGCGCTGCGGGGCGAGGCCGCTTTTCGGAGCCCTCTCCACTACAAGCGCCGGGCGTACGCACCCAACCCCGACGTTCAGTACGTGCTCGGCGCCGATCGTTCCTTCGGCAACGTGAGCGTGATCGCGCAGTACATGGGGCGGGTGGTGCTCGACTGGCACCGCGCCGAAAGCCCCCAGTTCAGCGAAGACCCGGCCGCGCTCGGCACCGGCGTTCCCGCGGCGGCCATCGCCCAAGCCATTCCGCTGATCGAAGGCGAGCTGCGGGTCCGAAACCAGATGTTGTTCTCGCAACTGCACAAGGTTCAACACCTGGCGACCGTGCGCGTCGAGTGGCTAGGGCTTCACGAAACGTTGTCTTTGTCGGCCCTCGCGTTCGTGAACTTCACCACCAAAGAATGGCTGGCTTTCCCCAAGCTCGGCTACAAGCTCTCGGACAACCTGAGCGCGGCCGTGGGCGCGGAAATCTTCGCCGGCCCGACCGGGACGCTGTTCGGACTGATCGACCGACAGCTGACCGCCGGCTACGCGGAGCTTCGCTGTGGTTTTTGAGCAAAAGGAAGGTTTTCGCTAGCCCTTCCGTAAACTGATGAGTCGGAAAATCCCATGCTGACACCCACCATTCGTCGTCGTACCGCCGCCCTCGCGTTCGCCTCGGCTTCACTGTCGCTGTTCGCGGCGCTGCCGGCCGCCGTAGCGGGCCCCTCCGCCCGTGAGATCATGGACAAAGTGACCGTCACCCGAAAGCTGGCGGGCTCCGAAGCGCTGGTGAAAATGACGATCGCCAGCGACAAGGGCGCCCCCCGCGAACGGAAGATCTCTCTTGCGACCAAGCTGTTCGACGGCGGTAAGACCGAGAAGCGCATCTATCGCTTCCTCGAGCCGGCGGACGTCAAGGGAACCGGTGTGTTGGTCTACGACTACGACTCCCAGGCCGACGACGTTTGGGTATTCTTGCCCGCACTGCGCAAGACTCGTCGCATCGTCAGCTCGCAGCGCTCTCAGAGCTTCCTGGGCAGTGAGTTCTCCTACGGTGACCTCAACGTTCCCGCGCTCGACGACTACACGTACGCGCTCGGAGCGGACGAGAATTTCGGCGGCGAAAGCTGCTACCAGGTCGACGTCACGCCCAAGGACAAAGCCGTCGCCGAGTCCGAAGGCTACTCCAAAAAGACGTATTGGGTCAGCAAGGACAAGTTCGTGATTCGTCGCGGCCTCTACTACGACCTGAGCGGCAAGCTCTTGAAAGAGCTGCTGTGTGACGACGTGCAGCTGCTCGACCCCAAGAACAAGCGCTACCGTCCGATGAAGATGGAGATGCTCAACAAGCAGAACGGTCGTCGCTCGACCTTCCTCTCCGAAAAAGTCGCCTTCGCCCCCGACACCAAAGACGACTACTTCACGACCCGCTACCTCGAACAACAATAACGTCGTGGCGACGTCGCCGGACGGCTCGAGATTTTTTCACAGGGAGGACGGGAGGACGGGAGGACGAGAAAGAGGCGAGATTTTGGGGTTCGCGCTGCCGCCAGCGAGCGGCAACCTCGGTTCCTCCTAGACCTCGGAGGAAACATTTTTTGATTCGGTCATCCGAATCGAAAAATGCGCTCTCGCCTCTCTGCGCCTCCCGTCCTCCCGTCCT
>Ga0068855_100000176_pt1 | contig 82215 bp, 63 predicted proteins | sample KBSCornC52_FD_66592 | JGI IMG/M metagenome (GOLD analysis project Ga0068855, IMG submission 66592) | Corn rhizosphere microbial communities from Kellogg Biological Station, Michigan, USA - KBS Corn C5-2 | ecosystem: Host-associated > Plants > Roots > Rhizosphere > Soil ...
CGGCGGCCGTGACGGTGGGGCCGGCCGGGACTCGCGCGCCGTCGGGCCCTGCAGGCGCTCGAGCGCCTCGCGCAGCGCCCCGTCGCCGTCGGGCGTGGTGAGCGCGCTCAGCATGGCGTCGAAGGCCCCCAGCGCGAGCGAAAAGCGCTGCGCGCTGCCGAGCTCGGTCTCGAGGGCGTGGGCCAGCTCCGACAGATCGGCCAGGCCCAGCATGCGCGACTCACCCTTCAGGGTATGCAGCTCGCCCAGCGCCTGGCGCAGACTCTCGGGGCTCCTGTCGTCTCGAAAAGCGTCGACCAGCCGCTGCGTCGTCTTGACGCGCTCCAAGAGGCCGGCCCGGAACCGCGCGAGGAGAGCCTCGCGCGGCTGGCTCAAGGAGCCTCCGTCGTGAGCTCGAAGCGCTTGACCAGCGCCGAGAGTCGATCGGCTTGGGTCTTCAAACCTTGGGCGGACGTGCGGGTTTGCGAGGTGGCGCTCACGGCTTGCGACACCACGTCGGCGATGCCTTTGATGCTCTGCGAGACCTGCTCGGTGCCGCTGCGCTGCTGCTGAGTCACGAAGGTGATCTGGCGCGCGGCGTCGGTGGTGCCCTCGGCCAGCTTCTTGCTCTCTTCCGTCGCCATCACGGTCGAAGAGCCGGAGTCGCGAATGTCGCTGACCAGCTTCTTCACGTCCGAGACCGAGGCCGTCACGCGCTCGGCCAAGCGGCGCATTTCGCTGGCCACGAGGGCAAAGCCGCGGCCACCTTCGCCGGCGTGGCTGGCTTCCAGCGAGCCGTTCAGCGCCAGCAGATCACTGCGGTCGGCAATGTCGCGGATTACCTCCAAGATCTCACCGATGCGGTTGGCGTGGCTGGTGAGCTCGCCGATGCGGCGCACCATGTCGTCGGTGTTGTGCAGGGTGCGCTCCGCGTTGCCCAGAACCCCCTGCACGGCGTCCGAAACGTGCGCGGCCGACTCCGACAAGGAGTCCATGGTGCGGCTGATCTCGACCATCGCGCTCGACTGCGACGCCGCCGCCGCTTCTTGCTCCTGAGACGCCGCGAAAATCTCGGCGGCGGCGCTGGCCAAGTCGACCGAGGTTTCGCGGATTTGATGGACCATGCCGCGCAAGCTCTCGAGCATGCCCCGGAACGAATCCGGAAGCTCGCCGGTTCCTTCCACGACCGCTCGCAGGTCGCCCTTGGCGATGGCGTGCGCGGCCAAGCTGACGTCGCGCATCAAGTCGAGCACGTCGTTGACCTTGTCGGTCAACACGCCGATCTCGTCGTTGGTCGCGACCGCCACCGTGCCAATCTCTTTGAGGTCGCCTTGCTCCACGATGCGCCGGGAGATGGCGGTGAGCTTGCCGATGGGCTTCGACACGGCCCGACCGAGCGCGTACGCGCAGACCGGCGCCCAAACGCCGACCAACATCGTGAACACGATCGAGCTAAGGACGAAGCTTTGCGACGCCGAGACCGGCGCGTGCAAGACGGCTACGGCGACGCGGTTCGGATCGATGCGCTGAAAAGCGACCACATCGGGCCAGTCGATGCGGGCGCGCACGCCCGAGCTGGCGCGCGCCGTTTCGCCCTCCAACCAGCGTTGCAGGTCTGGATCGGAGGCCAAAAGCCGCGTGGCGGTGACGCTGCCGCGCGGAGCGCCTGCGCCGAGCAGCAGGCCGTCGACGTTCTGCTTTTGCAAGCCGTCGAGCGCGCTGACCAGGCGCGCGTCGCCCTGGCCGGGGTCCAGCGCCGACAGCGCCAGTGCCAGCTGGCTTCCCGCCAGGGCGGCGTGCGTGATGCGCTCGCTATGGCTGCTCTCGACCTGCTTGATGTAGCCGAGCGAGACCATCCACAGCATGGGACCGAGCGCCAGCGACATGGCCACGGCCGCGATGCGCAGCTGCAGTGAGCTGGGGCTGCGATCGAGCGAATAGCCGCCGGCGCGCGCGAGCGCCGAGCACTCGCTGGCGGCGTCGGCGGTCAAGGTGGACGCCAGCGGGTAGGCGAAGGCGAAGCCGCCGAAGAAGACCGCCAAGCACAAGATGGCGATGGCGTTGTCGGCCTGCGGTGGCAACGGAGCGCGCTCCGGCCCCATGCTCTTCACGATCAGAAAACCCGCGCCGTAGGTGACGATCCACGTCAGCGAGTAGACGATGCCGAAGCGGATGGGCAGGCTTTGCAAGCTGCGATCGGCCGCTTGTACGAGCTCGGGCGTGCGTCCCTTGCCGGCGGTGCGAGCAAAGCGCTCCCACGGGCTGAGTTGCACGCTCAAATACACGGCCCAGGACGTGATTTTGAGCGCGGTCAGGCCGGCCATGGTCAGCCACGGATCCGCCGCCGCGCCCGTGCCCAGCAGTTGCGTGAAAGCCAAGATCACGAAGGGCGCAAACAGCAGATCGAGCAGGGCGTAAGTCAGCGTCGATTTCAAAGTCAGTGTCTTGAGCATGAGCTACCTCGGAGCGGAGTCGTGAGGGGCGTGACCGGTGTCACGGGACGGAGCAGGGGCGGCGCCGCGCGCAGCTTCGAGCAGGCGCTCGGGCGACACGACGAAGAGAGCAGGCTTGCCGTCGATGACGGCCAGGTGGCTGACGAGCGGCGTCAGGGCTTGCACGGACGCCGGCAGCGGCAGCAAGTCTTCGGCGGAAGTTTGGGCCAATTGCAGCGCGCCGTGCACCAGGACGCTCAGGCGCTCGCCCCGCACGTCGAGCACCAGCACCCGAGCGTGGTCTCCGAGGCCGCCGGGCACGGCTGGCGCCACGCCCAACAAAGACAGCAGCTCGACCGGGGGCGGTGCGCTGGGGCTTCCGAAGCGCTCGATGCTGGCGACCGCGATACTCGGAATTCCCCACGCCCCCTCTGGCCCGTTGATGGTGAGGAGAGCAGTCGAGCTGGGCCGCGGCTCAACCCGCGGCTGCATGAACGACCATTCCTTCGCGGCCTAGCTCTGGTGTCGCGCCGCCCAAGATCTCGGAAACGAAACGCGGCAGATCGATCAACGCCAAGATGCGCTCGAACAGCTCGGCCTCGGCCACCGCGTAGGGCAGGGTGGTCACGCTGACCGGCTTCAGCTCCGTAGTATTAAATCCATGAACTTCGCGCGCGGCATCCACCGGCACGGCAACGATGCTTTCCGCTACGGATGCGATCAGGGTCCGAGCCCGCGCTTCCCCGGTGCCGAGACGTGCAAATCCGAACGGCGCCGCCAAGTCCACCACCGGAATGGCGCGGCCGCGCCAGGCTATGACCCCGGGCATCTCCGCGCGAGCGCCGGGAATGGGTAGCCAGACCTCGTTGCCCAGGATTTCACGAATGATCTCGGCGTCTAGCAGGACCCAGGCTTGTCCGATTCTGGCGGGCACGAGCGCACGCATCATTCACCAGCCCTATCCGTTGTTTCCGCCCGTTGCGGCTACCCGTGAGGGTGATGACCGCTCACGGAAGCCTACGACTTTATCACTCAAGTCGTTGCCGCTGAGTGAGACATTTTTCGCCACTTCGATCGTGTTGGGTCACGTGTCGGTCGTGGTGGGCGACCGCCTGCGCTCGGCCGAGTGAACGGCGCTTAACTCTAAAGAGTGGTGCGACGTAGGTGTAACTGGCGGCGTGCTGGTATGCGCTAGAGAGAACCGCCAACCACCACGAGCGTGGGTTGACCAAGAGGGCGAGCGGGCGGTTAATGGAACGAACGTCCAACGTATCGAGCGCCGAACGCGGGCGGAAGGCAGTGACGTGTCGGGTCGCAAACCGAAGATCGTAGTCATCGACGACAGTGAGATCGTGCTCGAGGTCACCCGCGGTGCTCTCGAAGGGGCCGGCTACGAGGTCGTGACTCACGACAGGCCTGCCGGCTGCGTCGCGCTCATTCTCCACGAAAAGCCAGACTTGGTGCTGATGGACGTGAACATGCCGGGCCTGGGCGGCGACACCATCGTGAGCGTTCTGGGCAAAGCTGCACCGACGAGCGACACCATCGTGCTCTTGCACTCCAGTCTCTCGGCCGAGGTGTTGCGTAGCAAGGTGGCAACCGCGGGTGCTCACGGCTTTCTGCAGAAGAGCGGAGACCTGTTCGGTTTGGTGCGCGAAGTGAATCGCTGGCTCAAACGCGTGAACAGCAGCGGCCACATGCGGGCGGCGCTGGTGGCGCCCAGTGACGACAAGTACCCGAGCGGCGCACGCACCGCGGCGGGAGCGGGAACGTTGGCGGCCGCGGCGTCGGCGGCCGCGGCGGCGTCGGTTGCGGCGTCGGCGCCCCCCAGCAGCGATCCCGCCTGGCGCCGTACCAGCGGCACGGTGCGGGTGGACGCGCCGACCGTCTTGCTCGTGGACGACGACATGGCGGTGCTGTCGGCGTTCCGTCGTTGCCTTCAAGCCGAAGATCTGTCGATTGAATTTGCGCTGTCCGGCGGCCAAGCCGTGCGACGGCTGCTCTCGGAGAAGCCGCCCGACGTCGTCGTGTGCGACATGCTGTTGCCCGACCTTTCGGGAGTCGAGGTGTACCAGCGCGCGGTGGCGGCCGACTCGAGCTATCGGCAACGTTTTGCGGTCGCCACCGGCGCTTCAGGGACGCCGGCGGTGGCGACTTTCTTGGCTGGCTTCGGCGGCCCTATCCTGTACAAGCCCGTCGCCTCCGCGCAGCTGATTCAAGCCGTGCGCACCTGCCTGAGCGGCGCGCGCTTGTTCCTGCGCAGTGGCGCGCGCAGCTGAGCAAGGGGCTTTAGCGCCGTTCGTCAGGGCGTGCAGGCCGTGGTCAGTTGCCAGGGCGGCTGAGACCAGTTGGTCGAGCCCGGGTCTTGGGCGCCGCAGTTGTACTGATCGAGGCAGCTGAACTCGTACGTCTTGCCGGTGGTGCCGGCGGGCATCGCGAGGGTGCAGGGCGTGCCGCCCATGCAGACATCGGTCACTTTGGCGCCCTTGGCGTACTTGTTACCGGTGCCAGCGACGAACGCTGCGGTGCCGTCGCAAGATCCGGTGCCGACTACGACGGAGCCGCCGGAGCCGCCGGAACCGCTCGCGCCGGTGGAGCCGCCGCTGCCGCCGCTGGCTTTGCCCCCGCTACCTGAAGTACCGGCGCCCGCGCTGCCGCCGCTGTTCTTGCCCCCGCTGCCGGTGCTCGTCCCACCGCTGCCGCTGCCGCTAGCGCTGCCGGCGCTGCCTTTGCCGCCGCTGCCCGTGCCGGCGGTGGTCGCCGTGCCTCCGAAGGCGTTGGTCGTGGTGCCGGCGGTCGGCAGAGTGCCACTCGTGCCATTGGTCTTCCCGGCGGTGCTCGTGCTTCCGCCTTCGGATCCGGTGCCGGCGGTCATGGCGCTACCTGCTTCGCCTTCGACGTCCACCACGTCTTCGTTTACTCCCGTCGCGCAGGCGGTGAGTACGAGAACGACCGTCACAACAGGCGAACGTAAGGATTTCATTCGTGTGCTGCTTTCCGAGGCAACTCATCAGTGTAGTCGAAAGGCAGCGATGGGAAAGGCGTCGCGAGCAGTCACGACGACGGGGTGCGCGACGCAACGTGCCAACTACATGGTGCGCCACGGTAGGTTTTGCGCGGCCCTCACCGGCTCAACGCGGTTCGCGGCGGTAGTAGACATCCCAATCGCCTTCGCTCACGCGTTGAAAGCCGTGCCGCATATAGAAGGCGTTGGCCGCGCTTTCGCGCAGCGCGCCCACCAGCACGGTTAGCTTTCGCGCGTCCGCGTCGGCCAGCACGTCCGAAAGCACACGACCGCCCACACCGCGCCTTTGCGCGCTTGGCCGCAAATACAGGTGATCCAACAACAAGCCTTCGGGGTGAGGCTTCACCACCAGGAAGCCCACGCGTTGCCCGTCGAGCAAGACGTGCCGGGTCCAATTCGGCTCGAAGCCGTTGGCAAATCGCTCGCGCGCCCGCGATGGGTCGAAGCGTCCAAGCCTCTGCAAGCTGTCGCGCATGGCTTCGATACGCAGCTCGACGAGATGGTCCAGATCTCGTGCGCGGGCCACTTCGTAGCTGACAACGCCGCTCACGCGCCCTCCAAGGCCAGCAGCAGGCGGTCGAGCCCGATTGCCCAACCGACGCCTTCCGCATACCGGCCGCCGCCTGCGATTTGTTGCTGTGCCCCCAACTGGGCCGAGCGCGCTTCGAAGCCGTCCTCGACGTAGTAGCCGAGCCCGCGCTTCACGTTGCCGTCGAACGAGTACGCGACACCGGTGGCGTCCAGGGCTTGCCGTAGCAACCGCTCCACCTCGGTTCGATCTTCGGGGGCACGACCGTTCAGCAGCTCTACTCCCACTTGCGTGAACTCGCGGTAACGACCGCGCTGAGGGCGTTCATAGCGGTAGCAGCGCGCGACGTAGAAGAGCCGGCGAGCGCCCGCGCTGCGGTTCGACCAATCGCTCCGCCAGGCTTCTTGAACCATGCCCGTCACTTCGGGAACGAGGCAAATGGGGCGCTGCTTTTTGTCGCGGAAAGCGTACATTTGCTCGACGATTTCCGGGCCGCCCTTGTCGATGAAGGTCTGCTGTTCCCACAGCGCCGGCACGATGATTTCTTCATAGCCGGCGTCGATGAAGCAACCTCCGAAGCTCGGCGGTTACGCTCGAGAATCGTGCCGCTTCACGCCCTTCGATGATCCTGGTGCCTCGCAACATGTTCCGTTCTCCTTGGTGCTGACCTACGCGGTTCAGTACCCGGAGCCGACTGTTTCGAGAATTCGTTCAGGCTTGCTCCGGGCACGATCGTTTGGTGCCGTGCGGAGCGAGCCCCGACGGCGCGTCAACGATGGTGGTGCTTCCCAGAGCCGCGCATACACCCAAGAGGTATCACGTTCGCTTTCGAAGGCAAGCGCTAGGGCGCCCTGGGGCTTCCGCTGTTGGCCGAAGTCGCTTCGAGCCAGCGCGCGCGCAGCTTGGCCAGTAGGGTCGTGTCCATCTGGCGGAACTGCACGATGTGCGCGGCCTTGTCGTCGCCGGTGAAGCCCTCGATCGAAAAATCGCCTGATTTTCCGCTGACGAGCTCGCCGTCACAAGGCACGTTCAGGGCTTTCAGCAGCAGCCGTGAGCATTCGGTCGTGCTGCCGTAGCCGTCGGTCATGATGCTGGAATGGGTGACGGCAAACAGCTTTTTGCCCTCCTTGGCCAACTCGCCGAAATCTCGAAACGCCTGCAGCGCGTTAGGGGCGAACAGTCGCTTCCAGCGATCGGTGAAGCCGGCGTGCAGGCCGTCGGCCAGCAAAACCGCGTCCACCCGCTGGCGATCTTCTTCGCGGCTGAGGAGCTTTTCGGTCGCGGCGTAACCCGCGCTCCAAGCCATCAACGCCACCCGGCCGAGCTTGGCACCCGGGCACAGCGGCGCGGTGGCCATGTCGATTTGGCGCAGCAAAGAGCTCAAAGTGCCGCCCGCGCCGTAGGCCTGCGAATACTTTTCGGCGCCGTTGCCGGCGTTGAACACGGCCACGACCGCGTTCATGTTCGCCTTCTCGACCAAGTCGCGCACGTACGGATGAGCGCCGTGAAAGTGCAGGATCAAATCGTAAGTTTCGCGGCAGCCTTCGGGCACGTAGACGATGGCGCCGTTGTACGTGTTGGTTTGGCGGAAGGTGACGACGCGCGGCAAAGCCTCCAGCGCTACCGGCGCAGGGACTTCGGCGCTCGCGCCCGCTGGCGGAGAAGCGGCGGGTGTATCGGAAACGGCGGCTCGAGCGCTGACTGGCGGTTTCGGGCTCGTGCGCTCGGCCAGGGCCAGCGCGGCGGTGGAGCTGTCGGCGTTGGCCTGGGCGCCCACGGCCAAAAGTCCTGCGACCCCGACCGCGCCGACGATGGCGACCGCGCTCGTTGCGACGACCCAGAGCTTCATGTCGGCGCCGTGCGCGCTTCACGCCGCTTGCGCAGCATCCGGCGCAGTAGAAAGGACATCAGCAAGATGAATCCCCCTCCCGCCAGCCCCGCGAACAGCTCGAGCTTGACGAAGTAGCTCAACGCTTCCGTGACGGTACCGGCGCAGCTGAAGGCATCCCCGCTGGGCGGCTTGTACCAGAAGCTCACGAACGCGGGCCCGCTCAAGCACGCGAGCACCAAGCCTGCCAGCATGCCCACGGCGCCTTCCACGGCGCGGCGCCGAACGGGGCTGGTCTTGCTGACGACGACGACTTCCTCGGCCATGAGGGCCGAAGCATAGAGGCTCCTGGGTATCGCGCTGGCGTCAGCCAGAATTCTCAATGATTTCCGTATGCAAGGCGGGTGAGCTAGACTTGCCCGGCCCATGCAGCTCGTGAAAGTCGCGGCCGCGACCCTGAACCAGACGCCCCTGGATTGGGACGGTAACGAACGTCGCATCCGCGAAATGTTGGCGCGCGCCCGCGCCGAGAGCGTCAGTGTGCTCTGCCTGCCGGAGCTGTGCATCAGCGGCTACGGTTGTGAGGATGCGTTCTTGTCGCCGGCCGTGCGCGCCACCGCGCTGGACGTGCTGGCGTCGTTGTTGCCCGACACGCGCGGTTTGATCGCGTGCTTCGGCTTGCCGCTCGCTCACCAAAAAGGCGTCTACAACGTGTGTGCGCTGGCGGTGGACGGCAACCTTGCCGGCTTCGTTGCCAAGCGCGCGTTGGCGGGCGACGGCATCCACTACGAGCCGCGTTGGTTCAAGCCTTGGCCCGCCGGCGGCCGCACCACCGCCAACGTCTTGGGACGAGAGCTCCCGCTCGGTGACGTCCTGTTCGATTGCGGCGGTGTGCGCATCGGCTTCGAGATTTGTGAAGACGCCTGGATGGCCGAACGCCGTGGGGCGGAGCTGTCGTTGTCGGGCGTGGATTTGATCCTGAACCCTTCGGCCAGTCACTTTGCGTTCGGTAAGCACCTGGTGCGGCGCCGTCTGGTGCTGGAGGGCTCGCGCGCTTTCGGGGTCAGCTACCTGTACGCCAATCTACTGGGAAACGAAGCCGGACGAGCGATTTACGACGGCGACGCGCTCGTCGCCAGCGACGGCACTTTAGTGGCCGAAGCGCGGCGTTTTGTGTTTTCGGAGGGGGAGCTGACTTCGGCCGTGGTCGACATCGAGCTGCCTCGGACCCGGCACGGTTGGCGCTCCGGCTACTCGCCTCACGTCAACGACGCGCCCGGCAGCTGCGTGAGCGCGCCGTTCGCGTTTCCGAAGCTCTCGGCGCAGCCGGCGTTGCTGAGCGCGGCGGACGAATGGGAGCGCGGTCAGCACGTCAAAGAAGAAGAGCTGGCGCGCGCGCTGTCGCTGGGACTGTTCGACTACATGCGCAAGAGTCGCTCGCGCGGCCTCGTGGTGTCACTGTCGGGCGGCGCCGATTCTTCGGCGATTGCCTCGATGTGCGCGTGCATGGTCGGCTTTGCCATGCGCGATGGGGGCCTCGACGGCGTGAAGCGCGTGCTCGACTACGTGCCGGGTGTGGCGGATGCCGCCGACGCGCGGGCGGTGGTACATGCGCTCTTGACCACGGTGTACCAGGCCACGCGCAACAGCTCGGAAGTGACGCGGGCGGCGGCGCGGAGCGTGGCCGAAGGGCTCGGGGCGCGGCACCTGGAGCTCGACGTCGACGCGCAAGTGCAGGGCTACGTGGACATGATCGAGGGCGCGCTCGGGCGCAAGCTCGACTGGCAGACCGACGACATTGCGCTGCAAAACATTCAAGCGCGCACACGCGCCCCCAGCGTTTGGCTGCTGGCCAACCTCGCCGGCGCGCTTTTGCTTTCCACCAGCAACCGCTCCGAAGCCGCGGTCGGCTACGCCACCATGGACGGCGATACCGCCGGAGGCCTCGCGCCGATCGCCGGTATCGACAAGGCCTACCTGAGAAAGTGGCTGGTGTGGTTGGAGCAGCAAGGTCCCTCGGGCCTATCGCCAATCCCGGCGCTCGCTGCCGTCAACGTGCAGGCGCCCACCGCCGAGCTGCGCCCGTCGTCCGAGCACCAGACGGACGAAGGCGATTTGATGCCGTACGATCTGCTGGACGCGATCGAGCGCGCCGCCATCCGTGACAAGCGTGGGCCGCTCGAAGTGTTCGAGCTGATGAACGCGCTCTTTCCGCAACATGGCAAGGTCGCGCTCGTCACCTGGATCGAGCGATTTTTCAGGCTCTTCACCCGCAACCAATGGAAGCGCGAGCGCTACGCGCCGTCGTTTCACCTCGACGACGAAAACCTCGACCCCAAAACGTGGTGCCGTTTTCCGATCCTATCGGGTGGTTACGAACGCGAGCTCAAAGAGCTGCGCGTGAAGGTGCTCGGCCAAGGTTAGTGGCGCGGCGTCGTGCCGCTCAGTGCTGCGATTGGCAGTACAGGCAATTCGGGCCCGAGCAATTGGCGCGGTAGGAACAAGCGCCGAGCTTGCCTGGCAGAAATTCGCACTGCTGTCCGAGCTCTCGGCAGGGCTCGGGCGCTTTCTTGACGGTGTTCTTGCCGGGGCAGCCGCACAGCCCGAGCGTGAGCACCACGCAGCTCAAAGCCCAACTCAGCTTGCTCGACGGCTCCATGCGTTGCCCAGAAGCTACTCGAAACACGCGGTCGACCACCGAAAAAGGCGAGCGCGCAGGAGCGAGGCTCGGATCAGCGGTGAATGACCACGATGGTGGCGGGGCCACGCCACGGCATCCAGCGGACGCCGTGCCAACCTTCGGGCAAGGCGGGCTCGGTCCAACCGAACAGCTTTTTGCCGTCGAGCGGAGACAGGTTGATGCAGCCGCCGCTCTTGGGGCTGCCCCAATCGTCGTGCCAGTACGCGGCGTGTAGCGCGTGAGGGCCTGAGAAATTTTGGGTCCACGGCACGGCCGAATGGACCAAGTTGCCGGGCGCTTCCATGGTCGCGGTGGCGAACTTGCCGGAGATGGGAAAGACGCCGAGCGGCGTGCGCGCCTCGGAGATCGGATCCTCGTCGGGCTTGGCGGCGCCGCCGCGACCGGGAGAAATCAGCGTGGTAAAGACGGGCTTTTCGCCCTCGTAGGCGATGAGCCAGCCGCCGTTCACCGAAACTTCGATCCAAGTGCCGCGACCCTTCGGCGTGGCCGTGCCCCAGGGCGGGTGGTCGCTGGGCGTCGGCACGACCGCGTCTTTGGCGCGCACCCACGCGCCGCCCTCGGTCTCTAGGTAGCGCTCTCCGCCGACTTCTGCGCTTTGGCCGGTCAGACCCACGTGGGACAGGCGCGCGAACTTCTCGCCGGTCTCGCTGAACGCGTCGCCGTGGCGCTCGAGCTTGGGCCGATCGGCGCTGCGAAACAGCGCCAGCGGCAGCTTGCTAGCGCCGCCCAGATCGATGCCTTGAAACTGATAGTGTGGGAACGGCGTGACCAACGGCTTCTTGAAGTAGCTGAGGTCGGAGCCCAATAAGTAGTCTTCGGCGCCGACGTGAACCTCGGCCACGTAGGCCACGGTCGAGCCGCGCCGCAGCTCCGTGCGTTGATCGTGCACGCTGTTCGGCAAGTTGGGAAACGACAACGGCGAGCCTTCGAGCGCGTACGAGCGGGTCAGCTTTTGGGCTTCGCCGTACTGATGAGGCCAGGCCGAGCCCAGCTGCGCGGCGTACTTCTGCGCGACCACGAAGCCGGGGTCGCTCGCATCGAGCGTGGCGCGCAGGCCGTCCACGCACACGAAGCCGACCGGTTCGACGGCGTACCAAGTCATGCAGCCCGGGCCGTACACCGGGCGCCCCGTCACGAGCTTGGCCGATTCGCCCGTCCACAAATAGCCGATCCATTGCTTGGAAGAGTCGGGCTCGGGACGGATCCAGACGAAGCGAGTCTTGGAGTAGACGCGAGGGCCGGAGGCTTCCGGAATTGGAGTGGCGTCGATGACCGCGGGTGGCAGAACGGGTGCCGCGGCGCTCGCCGCGCTCCGCTCCGGCGCGGACGCGAGCGCAGCCACGGCGGACGCTCGCGCAGGTGCCGGGTGGGCCTGCGCCGACGGTTCGGCGCGCGCGCAGCCCACCAGCAGCGGAAGAAAGCAAGTCAGCGCCAGGCCACGCACGGGCGGACCGTAGCTCAGCGGGCCTGGGCGCGCCAAATCCGCGGGAAGGGAGGCGCGGCCGAGGTTGTTGAGCGCCGGGCACTTCCGCTTCCAAAAACTTGGCGTTAGGACCCAGCACCCGGAGCATTTCATGAACCTCTACGCCGCGACCATTCCGCAGTTCAACCGCCTCCTCCAAAACGTCGAGCGCTGGCTCGACAAGGCCGTCGCTTTCGCCGACGGTAAGAAGTTCGACCCGAACACGCTGCTCAGCGCCCGCCTGGCGCCCGACCAGTTCGCGCTCGTACGGCAGGTTCAATCCGTCGCCGATCAAGCCAAGCTCACGGTGGCGCGCCTGACGGCGAAAGACCCGCCCAAGCACCCGGACACCGAGCAAACCATCGACGAGCTGCGCCGCCGCCTGCACTCGGTGATTGCCTACCTCGACACCTTCAAGCCGGCCGACTTCGAAGGGGCGGCCGAACGCCTGATTTCTCTGCCCTTCTTTCCGGAGGGCAAAGGCATGACCGGCCACGATTACTTGGTCGAGCGCCAGCTGCCCAACCTGTATTTCCACGCCAGCATGGTTTACGCCATCTTGCGCCACAACGGCGTCGACCTGGGTAAGTCCGACTTCATCGGCCAGGTCACCTACAAGGACAAGTAGGGCCTTCGGCGCGCTTCGGGCGGCTTCCGTGTATCATCGGCGGGCGTGACGCCGGCCGAGGACACCGCCAGCCCCCGCGCCCCCGCGCGCCCGCGTCGGCGTGTGGGCGTATTGTTGGACGCGCTTTACAACGAGTACGCCAGCATGCTGGTCACGGCGTTCGAGGTCGAAGCGCGCGAGCGTGACTTGGACCTATATTGCTTTGCGGGCGGGGCGCTGCATTCGTTGGCGGGGCACGAAAAGTCGCGCAACCGCTGCTACGACCTGGTGTCCAGCCAGGCGCTGGACGCCATCGTGGTGCTCAGCCTGAGCGCGTCGAGTGAGGTCATCGAGTCGTTCTTGGCTCGCTATCCGGGGTTGCCCACGGTCACGGTCGGGCATTTGGTGCCCGGCGTGCCGGTGGTTTTGGCCGACAACGCCGCCGGCATGCGTGACGCGGTGGTGCACCTGATCAGCGCGCACGGTCGTCGGCGCTTGGTGTTCTTGCGCGGGCCGAGCGACAACCAAGAAGCGCAGGTCCGCTTTCAAGCCTACAAGGACGCGCTGCGTGACTTCGGCTTGTCCTACGATCCGGCGCTCGTACAGAACGGGGAGTTTGCGATCGACGCCGGCAAGCGCGCCCTGCGCGAGCTGATGGAGCGCAGAGTCGACTTCGACGCGGTGGTCGGCGCGAACGACTTTTCGACGCTGGGCGCGTTGGAGGCGCTGCGCGAGCGTGACATCAGCGTTCCCCACCAGGTCGCGGTGATTGGCTTCGACGACGCCGAAGAGGCGCGCGGGGCCACTCCCACCCTCAGCACGGTTCGCCAGCCCTACTTCGAGCTGGCCGCGCACGCGCTCGAGACTTTGAGCCGCTTGCTGCAAGGCGAGCCCGGGCCCGAGCGGCTGGTGCTGGGCTCCCGCCTGATACGGCGCCGTTCCTGCGGTTGCTTGTCGGATGGCGCGCCGTCCGACGCGCCGCCCTCGCTCAGCGCCCTTTCGGAGCCTTTCCGCGACGCCTTCGAGCGCATTCGCCCCGAGCTTCAACGAGAGCTCACCACGTCGGCGCGGCGCGCGCGCGCCAACGTCGAGCGCGGCTTCGAAGGGCCGCTGCTGGACGCCCTGAGCGAAGCGCTGGAGCACGCTTCCGATCGGCGCTTGATCGAGCGGCTCGATCAAGTGCTGTCGCGCACCATCGAAGTGGGCGGTGACGTGGTCGCTTGGCAGCTCACGCTTTCGCTGCTGCGCAGCAAGCTCCTGCCGTTGGTGCGCAGCGACGCCCGGCGTTGGATGCGCCTGGAGGACATTTGGCAGCGCTTGCGCGTTTTGTTGACCGACGCCGTGGATCGCGAGCAGCGCGCGTTGCGCACGGAAGCGGAGCGATCGGCCAGCATCTTGACCGACACCAGCGAGTCTTTGATCACGTCTTTCGACGTGGAGAGCTTGCCGCGCTCGCTGGCCGATCGCTTGCCGGCGTTGGGCATCCGTAGCTGCTTTTTGGCTCTCTACGACGGCTGGGGCAGCCCGCCGCAGAGCTCACGCTTGATCGTCGCTTACGACGGCGGGCGCCTGCTCGACCTGCCGGAGGGCGGCTTGCCGTTCGCCACCGCTGACCTGGCGCCGCCCGAAATGTTGCAAACCCGCCGTCGCGCCATGGTGGTGGAGCCGCTGTTCTTCGAAAATACCCAGCTGGGCTTCGCCTTGCTGGAGCTTGGTCCACGCCGGCGCGTGGTGTACGAGCTGCTGCGCGAGCTGGTCAGCGCCGCCCTGCACGGCGCCCAGCTCATGCGCCGGATCGCGCAAGAGGCGGCGGCCCGCCAAGAAGCGGAAAAGCAACGGCTCGAGCAAGAGCTGTCGATTGCGACCCGCATCCAAACCTCGATTTTGCCGCATGATCTCACGGTGCGGGGCTTGTCGATCGCCGCCACCATGCTGCCGGCCACCGAAGTGGGGGGCGACTACTACGACGTGTTGCCGACGCCGCACGGCTGTTGGCTGGCCATCGGTGACGTCGCCGGGCACGGGCTGCGGCCAGGGCTGGTGATGATGATGCTGCAGAGCGTGGTGTCGGCGCTGGTGCGCAGCAACCCCGACGCGGCGCCGCGCGAGGTGCTGAAGGTCGTCAACGGCGTGCTGTACGAAAACGTGCGCGAGCGCTTGCGCCAAGACGAGCACGCCACGCTCAGCCTGATCAGCTATCGGCAAGACGGCCAGCTGGTGTTTGCGGGCGCCCACGAAGACATGCTGGTGTTACGCGCCGAGACCGGCCAGGTCGAAGCGGTGCCGACCCTCGGCACCTGGGTCGGCGCCACCCGTGATATCGACGAGGCCACCCAAGAGTCGCACTACCGCTTGCACGACGGGGACGTGCTGTTGCTGTACACCGACGGCGTGCTCGAGGCTCAAAATGCCGCCGGCGAACAGTTCGGCGTCGAGCGGCTGTCTTGCGAGCTGCTCCGCCTCGGTAAAGCGCCCGCTACCGAAATTCGCGACGGCATCAGCGCCGCTGTCACTCACTTCATGGCGGAGCAAAAGGACGACATCGCCCTTCTGGTCGCTCGCTTCCGAGCGACGGCGTGACGCTCGCGCCGCCTCGCGACGAAGCCGAGCTGGTCGAGCGCGCCGCGGCCCTTGCCGGCCTGCGCTTGGCGGAGCTGGCCGGCCGCATGAACGTGCCGGTGCCGCTCGATTTGCGGCGCGCCAAAGGTCTCGTCGGTAGCTTGGTGGAGCGGGCGCTGGGGGCGAGCGCGGGCTCGCGCGCCTTGCCCGATTTTCCGGAGCTCGGAATCGAGCTGAAGACGCTGCCGGTCGATCGCGTCGGCGCGCCGGTGGAGTCGACGTTCGTTTGCACCATTCCGCTCACCGAAATCGGCCAGGTCGAGTGGGCCGACTCGCGCGTGCGCCGAAAGCTGTCGCAGGTGCTGTGGGTCCCGGTCGAAGGCGAGCGGCAGATTCCGGTGGGCCAGCGACGGATCGGTCAGGCCTTGCTGTATCGGCTGAGCCCAGAAGACGAAGCCGTGTTGCGCGCCGATTGGGAGGAGCTGGCCGGCTTCATCGGTCGCGGCCACGTCGAAGCCCTGACTGGCCACCTCGGTCACTTCTTGCAAATTCGCCCGAAGGCCGCGAATTCTCGCGCCCGCCGCGTGGGCATCGACGCCGACGGCGCGCCGTTTGCGGCGTTGCCCAAGGGCTTTTACTTGCGCCCGTCGTTCACGCGCGGGCTGTTGGTGCGCCACTTCGCGCTGCCGCATTCTTAGCCGTCGGCGTTTGGCACAAGCCGGCACAGCGCTTCTTCGCTTATTTTGTGATTGGAGCTGGCCTCCTTCTTGCTTGATAGGGAAGCCATGCTGACTCGTGGTTGGTTGTTCGGCGCGGTGCTGGCGAGCGCGCTGGGCTGTGGCTCTCGCTCAACGGGTGGCGATTCGGACAAGTCGAATCAGGCTGCCGGGAGCGGCGGTACGCTGGGCGTCGGCGCGCCGAGGGGCGGGGCGGGCGGTCGTGCAAGTGAGACGGCCGGCGGCAGCGCAGGTGGTGGCAGTCCGGCAGCGGGAGGCCACGTGGGCATGGTGGCGGGCAGTACTACGGGAGGTGGCGGCATGGCGTTCGGCGGCGCCGGGCCAACCGCCTGCATGGAAATGACAGTCACGTGCATGGCGTTCGTTACGATTCCGATCGTGAGCTTGCCGGACGGCGCGCTGATCACGTGCGCCGGGACTAGCTGTCTCGAGCAAGCGGTTGTGGGTGGACACATCGCGAGCGGCCCTGTCGAGCTCGTCGACGGCGAGCTTCGGGCGACCTGGCGCGCGTCCGGATTCGGGTTCTTGACGCCGAGCTGCGTTGACCCTGCCGGCAACAGCCTGTCGTTCAGGAGCCCTGGCGGCGCTGTCGTCGTGTTGTTCTCGGGCAATATTCCGCTGGTCGTGAGCGATAAACCGTGTCGGCGCGAGTCGGAGGGTGGCGTCGTGTTGACGCAGCAGCCCGTCGACATCGCCGCCCTGGTGCAGGCGGCCGAAGAAGCTGGCGCAGGGGGTGAAGGCGGCGGAGGGGGAGCTGGCAATGAGTCCGGGGGTGGCAGTGGTGGCGCGCTCTGAGGAGCGCTACGTTGGGCACGATGTTCGTTGCACAGCGCTCTCTCGAGTCGTCCAAGCCGGTCGTCTACCGCGAGCTCAACGTGCAGCTGGCGGCGCTATTCGCCGACGAGCGCGACGGTCTCGCCAATAGCGCCAATCTTGCGGCGCTCTTGTTCGAGCTATTGCCTGATTTGAATTGGGCCGGCTGCTATTTCTTGAAGGGTGAGGAGCTAGTGCTCGGACCGTTTCAGGGCAGAGTAGCTTGCGTGCGCATTGCGCTCGGCCGCGGCGTCTGCGGCGCCGCGGCGCGCGAACGCCGCACGATCGTGGTGCCCGACGTGCATGCTTTTCCCGGGCATATCGCCTGCGACGCTCGCTCCCGCTCGGAAATCGTCGTGCCTTTGCTCGACGGCGACAAGCTGTACGGCGTGCTCGATCTCGACAGCCCGCTCGAAGCGCGCTTCGATCAAGACGACGCTCTCGGCTTGGAGACGGCCGTGCAGCTGTTGCTGAAGCACTCGGACTTGGCGCGCTTGCTGGGCTAGGCCGGTCTCGCCGCCCAGCTGGGCGGCGTCGCCACACACGAGACTGGGCCTCCCCCTCCAGATCCTACGGCTGCCTCAGCCAGGCGCGCGCGCAATGGCGATGTGCAGGTGGTCGTGGTGGTCGGCGTTGCTGTCGGGGGTGAGCAGCTCTTGGAACAGGCGCAGTTGCGAGAGTCGGCATGCCAGGCGGTTGAGCAGCGGCGCTTCGGCGGCGCACCCGTTGGGGAGGCCTTTGGCGAAGTCTTTGGCGACGACGTAGCTCTTGCCGTCGGCTGTGACCTCGTGAACATCGAGGGCCAGGCCGTAGGCGTGCAGGCTGAGGCGACCGACTTTGGCCATGCGGTACGAATACGCGCCCGAAAAACGCATGGCGCTGATGCCCAAGCCGCGCAGCTCGGGCGCCACTTTGGCCAGCGCCAACGCCAACCGACAGTCGGACACCATGGGGCCGGCGCCGATGGTCCAGTAGCGCACGCCGCCGATGGGACCTTCGATGGCGATGGGCGTGGACACGCCGCGCTTTTCGGCCACCACCTGAAACGGCACGCCGGCGTTGCGCAGCTCGCCGAGGCAAGCGTCGCCGCCAGGAAATTCGGCCGCGATCAGCTCGGGAGCGAGCGGGCGAGGGCGCCCGTCGGCGTAGGTCGGCACGCCGGGGGCGGCGGCGAAGCGCAGCGGCGAGGGCGTTAGCGGTGGCTTGGGCGTGTTGCCGCGCGTGGCGTGGACGGGCTCACCCGCTTTGCGGGGCAGAGTCTTGGGCGGAAACTCGTAGTCGCTGGCGGGCAGAACCCAACCTGCGGCCCAACCGGAGGCGGGCGCTTGAGCCTGAACGGTTTCGTGCGCGCAGCCCGAGAGCAAGGCGCCGAACAGGCCAATTCCGAGCAAGCTGAGGGGTCTCGGCATCACGCGCGGAATTTTGGCAACCCCGCTCCGGAACAGCCAACAAACCGGCTTGTATAAGTCGCCGCCGCCAGAGCCAGCCCGCAGACGACGCGTCTCACCGTGACTGTCGAATTACGTTAGGGCGTCAGGCGAATCACGAGATCGGCCGCTTCGTCGCGGTCGATTTCGAGCGCTTCGGCCGTTTCCAAGATCAGCTCGCGCTCGCTGGTGCGGATGATGCCGTCGGCAGCCGTTACCTGAATCGCCAACGACAGCGCCACCTTGCGCGCGCCCGGATCCGGCAGCCGCTCTTTGACCGCGCTCAGGCGCGCCTCGCGGCCGCTCGTCTCCAAATCGGTCTTGGCGCGTTCGAGCAGGGTCTCGAGCGCGCCTTTCCCCAAGCGACCGTCGGTCAGTGACTCGACGCTTTGCAGAAAGTGTTTGCGCTCGACGTCGCTGAAGTCGCCGTCGGCCGACGCCGCCAAGAACATCATTTCCACCAAGGCTTCGAGCTTGGCGTTCGACAACCCCTGCACGACGCTCGCGTTGTTCCCACTCATGAGCGGGCAGTATAGGCGGCTAGTGCGACAAACGGTTTGCTGGGAGAACGATTTTCACGAATTGGTAACTTCCGGCGTCGCCGCGTGGGGGGAGGCTCGGCCGAATTCACTTCGGCCGAGGGGGGCGGCGCGTGCCGCCCCCACCAGGAAAGGCCTAGAACGCAGTGGCTGCAAACTGATTGGCGTTCTAGTGCGATGTCCCAAAGGTAATGATTGCTTTGAAGCGAATCGCCGGCGACGCGGCCTGGCGTGCCATGAAGCACTAGCCATCCGCGGAGCGGATGAGGGGGAGAAACTGGCGCAGCCAGTTTCCGGGGGCGGGACGCCCCCGAGGAAGGGACTAGTGCGGGCGCGGCGCAGCCGCGCGCCTGGCGTAGCCAGACCCCAGAAGCAGCAATCGGAACGATTGTTGCTTCTGGGACACAGCACTAGTCGCTGCCCGTCGAGTCCGCCTCGGACTCTGCTGCCGCGGGCGGCTTGGCGTGGCCCGAAGCGCTCAAGAATGGCTCGTGGGTGAGCTGCCGCAGTACCTCGGTGGCGTAGCCGCCGGCTGGAAGAGTGAAAGACAGGCGCAACGCTGGCTGGTCGCGGTCCGTCACGGCGTCGATCTTCAAGTCGGGCAGCGGCGCGAACAAGTCGCGGCGCGTGCCCGGCGCTTCGCGCCCGAGCGCGCCCAGCATGGCTTCGTCGAGGCCTAGCTCGCTCGTCAGCTTTTGCTCGAGCGCCAAAGCGTCGGCCGCCGCCGGTCGCATCTTGGGCCCAATCATCGGACCGGTGAGGTGGAGATCGCGCGCGGCCAAGCGCGGCTGCTCTTTTTCCACGTCGTCGACGCGGAACATGGCACCGGCTCCTTCTAGCCGAACGACCTCGCCTGCGATCAGCTGGCGCGCGCCGAGCGCCAGGCGCGCGCTCAAGTAGCGATTGAACAGCTCCGCCTGCACCACGCTGGGGAACAGCTTCTGCTCGAAGCGATTGCGGCCGCGTCCGCCGCGGGCGAGCCAAGCCAGCGCGTCGGGTAGGTTGCGTCCGGCGTGCCCGAAGCGCTGCGCGCCGAAGTAGTTGGGCAGCCCCTCCGTGCGCAAGCCCGCTGCGATGCGTTCCGCGTGCTCCAAAGCGTGTTCGTGAACACCCACGAGGGTGATGGTGAAGCGGTTGCCCAGCAGGTGGCCGGTGCGCAGCTTGTTGTCGTGGCGGGTGACGGCCAAGATCTTCACGCCGTCCCCCAATGGCATTTCAGGAGAAATGACGGTTTTGGTCGCCAGCGACAGCCACTGCGTCGTCACCGCGAATTTGTCCTTCAAGCCGGCGTAGCCGACGTCACGCTCGTTCACGCCGCAGGCCTTGGCCAGCCGCCGCACCAGCTCTGGCGTCGTCAGCAGCCGTTTTTGCACCTGGACGTACTGGTGCTCGCCTTTACCGCTGGCGGCGTAGGCCGGAACCTCGTCCACCAAGAAGTCTTCCGGCTCCGACCCCACCTTGCCGCCGACGGGGGGCAAGTCCAGGAAAGCAACGGGCGGATGGTGCAGAGCAATCGCGGGCGTAGCGCTAACGGTGTCCAATCAGGTCCTCAATCGCTTTCAGCAGATCGTCGCTCGCGCTCACCGCGTCGGCTACGTCCAAGTCTTGAATGCCCAGGATCAACAGCTCGGGCTCGCTCGCGCTCTCGGCGAACATCTCCAGCACTTCGGGCGGCGGCGGCGGCACGCTGTCGGCGGGCAGGGCGGTTTTGTGGCCGCCCTGGCAGTCGATGATCAGCGCGGCGATGTTGTCCGGGCCACCCTTCTCGTTGGCGCGCACGATCAGCCGCTGGCTGATCTCGAGCGGCGTTTCGCGCAGGGCCAGCAGCTCGGCCAGCTCGACCGCGGGCACGGGACCGCTCAGGCCGTCGGAGCAGAGCAGGTAGCGGTCGCCTTCGACCACCGAAAACGAGCGAATCGACACGCGGAGCTGACCATCGAGACCGATGGCGCGGGTCACGATGTTCTTGGGCAGGCGCGCCAGCATGTCGTCGTCCAGCTCTGGCCGTTGCTCCAGCACGTCGGTGAGCAGCGAGTGGTCCTGGGTCAAGAGCTCGAAGCCACCGCCGCGCATGCGATAGCAGCGGCTGTCACCCACGTGGGCCACGTGCATCAAACCGGAGCGCGGCGAAAAACAGGCCGCCACCACGGTGGTGCCCATGCCGCGGTGCTTGGCCGAGGTCCGCGCGATCTCGACCACGTCGCGGTTGGCCTTGTGCACGGCGCTGGACAGTCTCCGCGCACCGTTCGGCATGCCCAGGCGATTGAACTCCGGCAGCTCGTGGGTGGCGCGGATGGTGGCACCGAAGTAGTTCTCCATCGAGCGCGCGGCCAGAGCGCTGGCCACCTCACCGGCGTTGTGTCCGCCCGCGCCGTCGGCCACCACGAATAGGCCCAAATCTTCACGTACCAGCACGACGTCTTCGTTGTGTTGGCGCCGGCGGCCGATGTCAGTACGGCCGGCCGCTTTCAATGTCAGCGCGGCCTGGGGACGGGCAGCGGGGGCGTTCACGGGACGCTCGCTGGGGCAGGGGCTGAAAACCTGCTCGGGCAGCGCCATGAATGAAAACTCGACGGACCAGCCACGGAAGACGCCTTTCTAGGGATTCGCCAGATTGTTGCAGTGGACGCGGCGCTTGGAAACCCTTTCACGCCTGGTTTTGGACTTGAGGCGCGAGTTCAGGGCAGAATTGCGGGATGCGCCCCCCCCAGCCGCCGACGGCTTTGGTGCTCTCCGGTGGCGGGATGCGCGGCGCGTACGAGGTGGGTGTGGTGGCGGGCATGGTCGAGGTGCTCGATCGCGAGCCCGGCGAGCAAGCGCTGTTCGATGTTTTTGCCGGCACTTCGGTGGGCGCCATCAACGCCTCGTATTTCGCCGCCAACGCCGACAGTCACGACCACCGCGTCGAGCGCTTGGTCGACACCTGGCAGAGCTTGCGCCTGGACGACCACGCGCGCGTCCGCCCGCTCGGCCTGGCCCCGTTGCCCGACGCCTTCCGGCGCTGGGCGAACTCTAAGATCCTCGGCAAATCCCTGCTCGATACGCGCGCGGTGGAGGTGCTGGTGCGCCGTACCGTCGACTGGGAGCGTATGCACCGGAACGTGGACGCCGGCATCGTGCGCGCGGTGATGGTCGCGGCTTTGCACGTCGTCTCCGGCCGCACCACCGTGTTCACGGAGGGCGCGCCCGGCGTCCGCATCGAAAACACCCGCGACGAGCGGCGCGTCACCGCCTTCGAGCGCATCACCGCCGATCACGTGCTGGCCTCCGCCGCCATTCCTTTGCTGTTTCCCACGCGCAAGCTGGGCGATCACTATTACTGCGACGGCGGCTTGCGCTTCAACACGCCCATTGCCCCCGCCATTCGCGCCGGCGCGGAGCGGCTGGTCGTCATCTCGGTGCGCCACGAGCGTTCGGTGCGCGAAGTGGCGGCGGTGGAAGCGGCGGACCACGCGCAGATGCAGGACCTGAGTCCGATCTTCCTCGTCGGCAAGTTGTTGAACGCGCTCTTGTTGGATCCGGTGCAGTACGATCTTCAAGTGCTCGATCGCCTGAACCAGATGATGGAAGTCTTGGAAGAGACGCTGTCGCCGGAAGATTTGGAGCGCGTGCACCGCGTTTGGGTGCGGCACCGCGGCATGCCCTACCGGCGCATCAAGACTTTGACGTTCACGCCTTCGCGCGACCTAGGCCGGCTGGCGGCAGAATACATTCGCAAATCGCTCAAGCTCAAAGACTTGAAGCCCATCGCGCGTTACCTGTTGGAGCGCGCTGCCCGCGACGCACCCGAAGCCGAAGCCGATTGGGCATCTTACATGCTGTTCGACGGCGGTTTTGCTCACGAGCTGATCGAAATCGGCCGCCAAGACGCCCGCGCCCGTGCCGACCAAATTCGCGAATTTTTCGGCTGAGTCAAGGGCTGCCACCCCGCAGCCTCAATCGCAGAAACTACCGTGTCGGTCCCGGGCCACGTTGGGCCGCTCGAGATCTTTTCACAGGGAGGATGGGAGGACGGGAGGTCGAGACAGAGGCGAGAAATTTGGGGGTTCGCGCTGCCGCTCGCGGACTCGCTATCTCGTGCGCGCCGCAGGCGCGGCGAGCCCCCAATTCCCGCCTTCTGATCTTCTGACCTTCCTGTGAAAAAATCTGGGGTCGCACCGCGCCTGCCCAGAGCCGGAAGGCGCCTACGCGCCGCCCATGCCGCTCAGGACGACCATCAACGCGGCCGCGAAGTTGGCGGCCATTTGCGCCAAGGGGCGCGCGCTGGTCTCGGCCTGCTTGAGCATGCCGTTGACGAACGCCAGCGCTTCTTCGACTTGGTCGACCTGGCAGAGCAAGAGATCGCCGGGCTCGAGCCGCGCGATGGCGGCACCGATGGCGGCCATCTCACCGGGGGCTTGCAGCACCCGCGGGCTCTGGGGAGCGCTGACGAAGCCTTCCCGCATCAGGCGAATGATTTCGCCGTCGGCGCGGCCGCGTGTGCACTGATCTTCGTAGATGTAGATCTCGTGGAAGAAGCCGGCCAGAAGCTGGGCTTGACGCTTGATGTCGACGTCACGGCGATCACCGGCGGCCGTGTACACGACCTTGCGGCGCTTGTGCGGAAACTTCGCCAGCGCCTCGTTCAGCGCAATCAAGGCGGAGGCGTTGTGGCCGTAGTCGAGCACGATGGTGCTGCCCTGATGGGTGAGCACGTTGAAGCGACCCGGCGCGCTGGCCACGTCGCTGGTGAAGGTCTTGACCCCGGTGCGAATGGCTTCGAGCGGGATGCCCAGCCAATGGGCGGCGGCCACGGAGGCCAGCAGGTTGTCGATTTGGAAGCCGACCCGTCCGCCGACCGTGAGCGGCAGTTGGTCGATGCGCGCCACCGGCGTGACCTGGCGCCCGCGGGCGATCGCGAGCTGCCCGTCGATGACCGTCACCACCGTGCCGCCCGCCGCACGATGCGCCGCCAGCACCGGTGAGCTCTCGTTGCGGCTGAAGTACACGACCGTGCCGCGGCACAGCTTGGCCATCTCCACCACCAGCGGGTCGTCGGCGTTGAGCACGGCCGCACCGCGCGCCGAAACCGCGCGTACCGGGACGGCCTTCACTCGCGCCAAATCGCGGATTTCGTCGATGCCGTTCAGACCCAGGTGGTCGCCTTCACCGACGTTGGTCACGATCGCGACGTCGCACAGATCGAAACCCAAGCCCTCGCGCAAGATGCCACCGCGCGCGGTTTCGAGCACGGCCGCGTCCACGCGCGGGTGCATCAACACCGCCCGCGCGCTCTTCGGCCCGCTGCAGTCGCCGGTGTCGATGCGGCGCCCTTCCACGTAGATGCCGTCGGTGCAGGTCATGCCAACGCGCAAGCCAGTGCGCGCCAGAATGTGGGTGATGCAGCGGGTGGTGGTCGTTTTGCCGTTGGTGCCGGTGACGGCCACGATCGGAATGCGGGCGTCGTCACCGGGCTGGAACATCGACTCGATGATGGCTTCGCCCACGGCGCGCCCTTTGCCCGCCGACGGCTCGAGGTGCATGCGCAGCCCCGGGGCGGCGTTGACCTCGACGATGGCGCCGCGCGTCACTTCCAGTGGCTGGTCGATGCGCGTCGCCACCACGTCGATGCCGGCCACATCCAGGCCGACCATGCGCGCCGCTTCGATGGCGCGGGCCGCCACCTCGGGGTGTACGGTGTCGGTGACGTCGGTGGCGCTGCCGCCGGTGCTCAAGTTGGCGTTGCGCCGCAGCGAAACCCTCTGGCCCTTGGCCGGAATGCTGTCGGCGGTCAGGCCTTGTTCGGCCAAATGCTCCAGGCCGATCTTGTCCAGGCGCAGCTTGCTGAGGCTGGTGGAGTGGTCGTCGCCGCGCAGCGGGTTTTGATTCTCGCGGGCCACCAGCACCGCGATCGAAGCCGTGCCGTCGCCGACGACGGACGGCGGCTCGCGCCGGGCGGCCGCGATCAAACGGTCGCCGATCACCAAGAGACGGTGATCGGAGCCGTACAGGTGGCGCTCGACGATGGTCTCGCCGTCGTAGGCCACCGCAATTTCGTGCGCGGTTATCACCGCTTCGCGCGTGTCCAGCGCGGTCGAGACGCCTTTGCCTTGATTGCCCTTGCGCGGCTTGACCGCGACCGGCAGACCGATGGCTTGCGCCGCCTCCCAGGCTTGCTCGGCCGTGGTGCACACGCGCCCTTCCGGCACCGGGACGCCGATGGCCGACAGCAGGCTCTTGGTCAGGTCTTTGTCTTGCGCAATCGACTCACCGATCGCGCTCGTGCGGTCCGTCTCGGCGGCCCAGATGCGGCGACGGCGCGAACCGAAACCGAACTGCACCAAGCTGCCGCCGGTCATGCGGCGGGCAGGAATGCCGCGGCTCTCGGCGGCGCGCACGATGGAGCCGGTGCTCGGCCCCAAGCGGACCTCTTCGGCCAGGGCGCGAAGTGTAGGCAACTCGCCCACCTCGGCGACCGGCACGCTGAGCGGCTGGCTCAGCGCCAGCTCGAGCGCGCGCTTGCCGACTTCTTCCTCGCTGTATTGAACGATGAGCCGGCATTGGCGCTCGGACACCGGCCGCACCTCGCAGAAGGTGACGTGGCTGCCGACGGCTTGCTGCAGCTCGAGCGCACGGTGTGCGATCTTCTTGGCTTCGTCGAGAACGACGGGGCCGTCGAAGCTGGCCAACGCCTCCAGCACCGTTTGGTTCGACCAAAGGTTGGGGCCGCGAAGTGAGCGAAGGGATTCGATTTTCATCGGAGGGAAGCGGGAGCGAAACCCGGCGGACGCAATAGCAGATCCAGCGTCCGGCCGCGCGATAGGGAGCTTAGTATCCGGATTTACTCAGGAAAGCTTCAAGCGCAGACCGTGACACCCCGAGCGCTAGGACTGCGGCGGCGGCTGCCATCAAGGGTTCGACGCTCGAAGCTTCCGTTGATTCAGTCAGGATCGATACGGAGAGGGGCGGGAATTTCTCCCTTCCTTTCCACCAGATGAGCTGGCCCCCGAGCCGAACCAGCGCCTGTCCGCCGGCCTCCAGGTGCTCCTTCAACGGCGACGCTTCCGGCGCGTCCCCGAACAGCACGACCTTGCCTTTGCAGTGCTGGGCCATGCCGGCCACCACCGGGTCGGAGGCGTTGAGCACCGCGAACCCATCCGGCAGCACCACGTCCACCGGCGCCCGCAATGCTTTGTCGACGGCGGTGCGGTCTTCGACCCCCGGGCGAGCAACTGCCTCGGCCCCGGCGCTGGTGGTCACGACCGCCACCTGGCAATGGTCGAAGCTGAGGCCTTCTTCGAGCACGGAGCGCTCGCTCGTCTCGAGCACGACCGCGGTGGCGCTCGGGTTCATCAAGGCGTGCGTGCCGCCTTGGGCGTCCGCGGCGGCGCCCGCGCGCAAAACCCGCGCGCCTAGGTACAAGCCGGAGCTGTCTGCGCGCGCCACGGTGTGACCGTCCGCGATGAGGCATTGGGCGATCAGCGCCGCCGCTTCGGTGCGGCCGGCGGTACCAGACACGGCTACCAAGGGCACCCGACCCTGCTCTCCGGCAGCGAAGAGCTGGTTGACGATCGCTTCACCGACCGGGCGCGGCTTGCCCTGCAGCGGCTTCAGGTGTGCGAGCAGCCCCGGGCTGGCGTTCACCTCGATCACCGCTCCACCTTGGGCGTCGAGCGGCACGCCAATGTCCGCCGCCACCACGTCCAGGCCGGCGATGTCCAGGCCGACTGCTTGCGCGGCCAGAACGCACATGGCGGCGACCTCCGGGTGCAGGCGGTCGGTTTCGTCGACGGTGAGATCTCCGTGGTGCTGCACGAGCACGGATTCGCCGGCTTGGGGCACGGAGTCGGGCGTGAAGTTTTGCCGGCGCAAGAGCTCGAGCACGATGGGCGTCAGCTCGATGCGGCTCAGCACCCAGGTCTGGCCGACGCCGCGGCGCGGGTCGCGATTGGCCACGTCGATCAGCTGTTGGATGGTCGAGGTGCCGTCGCCTTGCAGCACATCCGCTTCACCGCTGACCGAGGCCACGGCTTGGTCGCCGACGACCAAGACGCGGTGTTGGGTGCCGGGGATGAAGCGCTCGACGATCACGCCGCTGCCCTCCTTGGCCGCCAGCTCGTAGGCCTCGCGGATGGCGTCCTCGGTGTCGAGGCGGATCGAGACCGCGCGCCCGTGGTTGCCGTCGACGGGCTTGACCACGACGGGCTCGGCCAGCTCCTGCGCGGCCAGCCAGGCGTCGGTCGCGTCCGTGACGGTTCGCCCCGTGGGCACGGCGACGCCAGCGGCGGCCAGCAGGCGCCGGGTCAGCTCTTTGTCTTGGGCGATGCTCTCGGCAACCGCGGAAGTACCGTCGGTCTCGGCCGTCCAAATGCGGCGTTGCGCCTTGCCGTAGCCGAGCTGCACCAGGTTGCCGTCGGTCAGGCGCAAGAACGGGATGCCGCGCGCCCGTGCCGCGTCGACGATGGCTTGCGTGCCGGGGCCGAGGCACAAATGCCCACCCTGGATTCGCAGCTCTTTCAGCTCAGCGGTGAGATCGAACGGCTTGTCGTCGACGATCGAAAGAATCAGCTCGCGAGCGCGGCGCATGCACAGCTCGGCAAAGCGCGGGTTTTCGCAGCGTACGACGACCTTGTACACGCCGTATTCCAGCGTCTCTCGCGCGCGGCCGAAGCCGACCGGTGAGTAGGCGAGGGACTGGAGCTCGAGCGTCACGTGCTCGAGCACGTGGCCGAGCCAGGTGCCGGTCTCCAGCCGTTGCAAGAACCCGCCTCGCTCGCCGATGCTGCAGCGGTGCTCGATCAGCGAGGGCAGGTAGCCCATCAGCCGTTCGGTGAAGCCGCTGAGCTTGTTGGTCGGTAGCTCTTCGAAGTGCCCCAGGTCGACCCACGCCTCGATGGCCGGCTTGTTCGACCAGATGTTCGGACCATTGAGGTCGAAGATTTTGCGAATCTGCATGGGAGGCGCGGGCCGAAAATGAAGGCCTGCATCCCTTTATTCGCAGAAACCTCGGCGCGCCAGTTCCCGGGCGTTGACGGAGGCCCCACCCGTGAGTCACGTTTCGCCGCGAATTCCGCGGGCGTCCGTCAGGAACGCCGGCCGGTGCCATGAAAAACTCCGCCAAGAGCGCAGAAAATAGCGACCTCGCCGGTTTCGAGCTCGCGCCCGCTGAAAAAATCTTGTGCGTTTTTCGGCCCGACCTGGACGCCGAGCTGCGCTTTTCGGACCGGCTCGTCGTCGTGACCTCCGAGCGAGTTTGGTTCGTGGACGACCGGGGCGCGCCCGCCGAGCTGCGCCGTGACGCTCCGATCGAGGTGGAGCGCCGGGAGCACGCGGGCGTGTGCGAGTTGTTCCTGCGCCGCGCGGGCGTGGCCGTGCGCTTTCGATACACGTTGGCTTGCGCGCGCAACGCGGCGGAGCTGGCCGAGGCCTTGGGGCGCCCGGCCGACGCGCCGCTCCCCGACGAGTCGCTGGAGGCCAGCGACGACACGCCGGTCGTAGCTGGGGCGCACAGCCCGCTGTTGCGCTTGTTCGACTTCGCGCGACCGCGCTTGGGCGTGGTGCTGCTGGGCTTCGGTCTCACGCTGGCCACCACCGGTGTCAGCCTGATTCCGAACTACTTGACCATGCCGCTGGTCGACAAGGTGCTCGTGCCTTGGCAAGCGCAAGCGGCTCCTGGCGCCGAAGCCGCCCAGCGCACGCTGGTCTTGTATTTGGGCGGGCTCGGGGCGGCGGCGCTCGTGGCTTGGCTGTTGGCTTGGGCTCGGGGCGCGGTGCTTGCTTGGGTGAGCGAGGTCATCAGTGCTGATCTGCGCAACCGCGCGTTTTCGCATCTGACGCGGCTTTCCATCGGGTATTTCGGCGGCAAGCGCACCGGCGATCTGATCTCACGCATCAGCTCGGAGACCGATCGGCTGTGCTCGTTCCTGTCCGACACGTTGATCGACTTCGTGACCGACGTGCTGTTGATCGTGGGCACGGCGGTGGTGCTGTTCTCGCTGGATCCGCTATTGGCGACGGCGGCGCTGGTGTCGTTTCCGCCCATCGCTTGGTTCATGGTGCGCATGCGCGGCACGCTCACTCACGGCTTCTTGCGCGGTGGCCGGGTATGGTCGCAGATGACCAACATCCTGGCCGACACCATCCCCGGCATCCGCGTGGTCAAGGCGTTCTCGCAAGAGCAGCGCGAGATCAAGCGCTTCGAGCAAGCCAACCAGCGCATCGTGGAGGTGAACAACCGCACCAACCGGCTGTGGACGTCCTTTTGGCCGCTGGTCGCGCTGCTGAACCAGATGGGGCTATTGGTGGTGTGGGCGGTCGGCGCGCACCAAGTGTTGCACCACCGCATCACGGTCGGCGTTTTGACGGCGTTCATCGCCTACATCGGCGGGCTGTACGGGCGCGTCGAAAGCATGAGCCGCATGCTCACGCTCACGCAGCGCGCATCGGCGGCCGCGCAGCGCTTGTTCGAGATTCTCGATCGCGTGCCCAGCGTGCTGAAGCCGAAGACCGAGGTGCCGCTCGGCAGCGTGAAAGGCGAGCTTGCGTTCGAGCACGTCTCGTTTCGCTACGGCAGCCGCCTGGTGCTCGACGACGTGAGCTTCACCCTGCCGCAGGGGCAGATGTTGGGTATCGTCGGTCATACCGGCTCGGGCAAGAGCACGGTGGCCAACCTGGTGTGCCGCTTTTACGACGCCTCGGACGGCCGCGTGCGCCTCGACGGCATCGACGTGACGACGCTGTCGGTCGAGCAGTACCGGCGGCACATCGGCATCGTGCTGCAGGATTCGTTCTTGTTCTTCGGCACCATCGGCGAAAACATCGCCTACGGCTTGCCCGACGCCGAGCCCGGGCAGGTGCTCGAAGCCGCACGCGCGGCGCGGGCGCACGATTTCGTGCTCAAGCTGCCGGAGGCCTACGATTCATTGGTCGGTGAGCGGGGACAATCGTTGTCGGGCGGCGAACGGCAGCGCGTGGCCATCGCGCGGGCGATCTTGGTCGATCCGCAGATCTTGGTGCTGGACGAGGCGACCAGCGCCGTGGACGTCCAGACCGAGCGCGAAATTCAACGCGCGCTCGACAACGTGGTGCGCGGTCGCACCACCATCGCGATCGCGCATCGCCTCAGCACTTTGGCCAAGGCCGACCGCTTGCTGGTGCTGAAGGACGGCAAGGTGGTCGAAACCGGCACTCACGCCGAGCTGATGGCGCGAGGGGGCGAGTACGCGCGGCTGCAGCGCATCCAACAAACGTCGATGCCCGGCCTCGAGCCCGAGGCGCTGGAAGGTGCGCCGGAAGAGCCCGAGCTGTTGTCGTCTCCTTTTCACGCGCCTGCCGCCCACGAGCTGCGGCTGCACTGGGCGCCCGACAGCGACACGTTGAGCGCCGAGACCACGGACGGGCAACGCATCACGGTGTTGGCCCGGCGCTGCTTCCCTCTCACCGATCCAGAGCGCTTCATCGGCTTGGTCGATCCGCGTGGGCGCGAGCTGTGCTGCCTGGAATCGCCCACGGCGCTGCCGGCCGAGAGCCGTCGCGCGCTGCAGAGCGCGCTGGCCGCCACCGAGCTGTTGCCGCGCGTCGAGCGCATCGAAGCGGTGTTGGAAGCCGCCACCCAATCCAATTGGCGCGTCGTCACCGATCGCGGCGCTCGCGACTTCATCGTCGAGCAGGAAGACCACATTCGTCGGCTGACCGACGGCCGCCACCTGATCACCGACTCGCATGGCATGCGCTACTTGATTCCGCGGCCGGAAGAGCTGGACGCCAAGAGCCGCAAGCTTCTGTCGGCGTTTTCGTGAAACCCACCGCGCCGGTCATCGAGGCCGGCGGCGCGATGCCCTACGCCGACGCTCAGCTCGAGCGCTCGGGCCCCGTGGACAGGAACGACAGCGACAGGGTGGTACCTTCCCCGGGCTGGCTGTCGACGTGCAGCACACCGCCCAAATCACGCACCACTTCTGCCACCGCTGACAGGCCCACACCGCGGCCCGAAGTCTCGCTGACCTCCGTCCGCGTGGTGAAGCCGGGCGCGAGCAGGGCCGCGACCAGATCTTCACGTGAGTCGCAGGGCCACCCGCGCGCTTGACACATGCGGCGTACGCTCGGCCAGTCCACGCCCCGCCCGTCGTCGCGAATTTCCAGGCAGTAGCCGAGGCCGATGCGCTGGGCCGAGAAGCGCAGCTCCCCGCTCGCAGATTTACCCTGGGCCAAGCGTTGCTCCGGCAGCTCCACGCCGTGATCGATGGCGTTGCGCACGACGTGCACCAGGGCGGACCACAGCTGCGTCCAGGTCGAAGGCTCGAGACGGATGTCGTCCGCGCTGACTTCGATGCGTAGCGGTGGGCGTCCGAGCCTCGCCGCCAGCGCTTGCGCGTGTTTCGCCAACCGGTCCAACGAACGCGCCACGGGCTCGCGTCGCAACAGCTGCAGCTCGTCGACGAGCTCCGGCGCGGGCGCTCCTCTTTCGGCGCTGGCAACGAGCCGCAAGAGCTCGTCTTCGCTGACTTCGATGACGCGATCCAAGCCCCGGGGGGCCACCGAGCTCACCGTTTGCAGAATGGCGGCCCAACGTGTCCTGATGCCTTCCAGGGTCTCGAGCCGAACCTCACCCTCCTCGGCCAGCTCCGACTCGGCGGCGTGGCATTGGTCGGCGATGACGCGCAGCCCCAACGTAGCGGCGTTACCTTTGAGGGTGTGCAGCAGTTGGCTCTGCACGACAGGTGGACACGTCGGCTCCGCCAGCCGTGCCAGCGCGTGCCCCGTATTCTCGACGAATGAGACGAAGCCACTGCGATCCTGCATCAGCGCTTTGAAGGCCGCCAACAGCTCGCCCTGCTCGGCGTCGGCTCGCTCTCGCGCGCGTCGCTCCGTCACGTCGTCGATCACCAACAAGAGGCCGCTGAGCTGGTCGCGCTCCTCGATGGGCAGGTAGCGGCACTGGAAGTACCGCCCGTGCAGCGCCAGCAACTGCGGCAGCTGATCGAGGCAAACCTCACGAGGCAAGACGTCGTCACGTAGGGCGCTCAGACCCAGTCTGAGCAATGAAGAGAAGCGCGAATCGCCAGTAACGTAGTCGAGGAAGAACGGCTTGCCTTCGGCTCCGAACCAGCGCTCCACGACGCTGGAACGCTCCAGCGCCAGGCGTCCTTCCAAATCCACCGTGACCAGGGCTTGGTCGATGTTGTCGAGCACCAAGCGTAGATCGCGGTTCTTGTCGGCCAGCTCTCGAGTGCGCTCCCGCACGCGCCGCTCGAGCGACTCGTTGGCCTCCAGCAGCTCGCGCGCTGCCTGCTGCAGCTCGTGATCGCGCGTTTCGAGCGTCACATTGGCGGCCTGCAGCTGCGCTGTCTCGCGCTCGAGCTCGGCAACCAGCATGGCGTTGGCGACCAACGACTCGATGTGTTGGGTTGCGTTGCTGAAAAATGCCGCGTCCTGATCGATGAACGGGGACTGAAAGGAGGCCTTGGCGCGGTCGAAGCCAGCTGCCAGCAGCAGCTCGGAGCCCGAGCTGGGAGCGATGCGGCCCCACATGAAGCGGTGAAGCCCCAACGCTTCCGCGAGCGCACGGCTGGGTCGCTCGTCTTCGTGCTCGGGATCGTTGCAGAAACCGGATGAGCGGGCGTCCACGAGCGCCCGCACGTCTGGTGGAAGCGGTTTGGCCGGGCCGGCCGGGACCACCGGCCGCAGCTCTCCCGCGACGACTTCGAGCACGACGACGCGCTGCACGCGCAAGCGTGAGATCAGCATCTTGCGGACGCGATCCCACCGTTGCTGCGGCGTGCTCTTGCGATCGAGGAACAGCTCGGGCAGCGCCTGCCCGAGCCCTAGCCAAACCGCCAGCCGCTCGTATTTTTGGAGCAGCTCGAAATGCTCTCGCTCACGCTGCAGCAGCAGTCGCGCTTTTTCTCTGAGGTGCTGCTCTTCGCCGTCCAAGATCTCACCCGAGGTGCACGATAGCCGCGATCAAGATACTCGCCTTCCTAGTCGACCAGCAGCAGAAGTGGGTAGGTATAGTTGTGGAAAGCCGGCCGGCCTGCGCACGGACCGATTTCACCCCAAGCCATCATGCCCAGCCAGGGTGAGTCCGGCGCAACCGCTGCGCGCAACCCTTGGTGCTCCTTGTTGGTGTTGGCTTCACCCAGGAACGGATACGTACGAGCCGCGCACTCGAAGCCCAGCACCGCCCAGGGCTTGCGACCGGATAGGCGGGTTGCAAGATCGCGCCCCATCGCCTGGGTGCCGCTCAAGACGTTGTCGATGGTGCGGTGATACAGCATCACCCTCGTGCCTTCCGGCACGGCGGCTTGCAGAATGATTGCCCCGGTGTCGGGCGCAAAGCCGAAGGCACCGCGAATCAGGCGCTCGACCTGACCGCCGCTGCCTTTGATTTCGACGCCGACGGCCCACGCCGCCAGGTGGCTTTGGTGGACGAGGTCCTCTTCTTGGCAGCCGGTGGTCTCGCGCCAGACCTCGACCGCGGGTCGGCCGTCGATTTCGATGATGTGATTGCCAGCCGCCTTGGTGACCACGCTCGCAATACCGGTCGGCGAGGTACCGTGCGAGATACCGACCTCCACCGCGAATGGGCCGGTGAGCGCGAGCGCCACGACGCCGTGAGACAGCACCTCACGGTCCCAGTATTGAAACGTCTGTTTCGGCGGACCCCAAGGTTGCCCCGCCGCGCCGCCCACGATCGGACAGTCGACCTCCAGCCTCATGCCTTCGAGCACGGCCTCGACGTCCATTCCCGCGAGGGGATCGTAGAACACGAGGATGGCCTTGGGCTCGGTTTTGAGATCTCGCTTGAGGCTCTGCGCGAGCAGACGCCCCTTCTCTTTGGGGCCGGTTTGCACCTCACGCTCCAGCGCCACCGCGCACTCGAGCTCTGCGCCGCCGAACCCCATCAAGCCGAGCGCGAAGCCGTCTTCGGTCAGGTTGTCGTTGGACACGACGCCTTGCACCGAACAACCGATCAGCAGCGGACCTTGACCAATGCCGGCTCGCACGCCCTCCAAGACGGCCTGCTGATCGTGGTTCATCGTCGCGTACGCGATGACGGCTTTGGGCGCGACTCCTCCGAGCTCTGCGACCAACGCCTGAGCGGCGGTTTGACCCGCGTCTCGAGACTCGGGCTCATCCGAAAACACACTGTGAGCGATCTTCTGCATGTGGCGGCAACTCCTTAATTGGCCAAGACGGAAATTTTGAAAATAGCACTCAGCTCACGGCTTCGGAAGCGTCGCGAGCGCTTCTTTCACGTGTTTCGCGTGTCTCGGTGTGCGTCGCTTCGTCCATCGGTTGCTCCGCCGCTAGGGCGTAGTCACACCTCGACACACAGCATGTTAAATATTTTCGCCGTCGCGATTAATCGAGACCTGCCCGCGACGACGGGGTGCTGGTTCAGAGTGATCATGGAGGGGCGTAATATCGCTTTGTGTCAGCGACTTCCGAACCTGCAAGCCTGCCTGGCTCACGTTTCACTACGTGGGCTCACGACGTTTGCGCACGTCGCGATAAGACAACGACGGTTTGGCGATTTGGTTCAATAATCCCGGGCAATCGGCTCCACCCGGAGGCAGATGGTTTCTGCTCAACGAGCTCCGCGAATCGACAAACGGTCCCACCAGCGCGCGCCAATCGAAATTGCCGTGGTGTGCGAACGGCAGGACGGCTCAAGTATTCGGGGAACGGCCCGAGACATCGGGATTGGCGGGATGTTCATCGAGTCGAGTGAGCAACCGGAATACGCCGAGCCGGTAGTCATCGTTGGCCGGCTACCGGGAGCCCGCCACGACGTGCGGCTGCCGGGCGTGGTGCGCTGGTCGAAAGCCAACGGCTTTGGCGTGCAATTCGGCTCGCTCGGCGCGCAAGAAACGCACGCCATCTTGTCGCTCGTGAAGTGACGGCTACAGGGCGTCGACGAAGCCGACGCTGGCCGGGGCTTCGTTGTCGCCGAGCGTGATGGTCGTTCCGTAGCCCAGGCGACCGGACGCGCCCAGACCCCAGCACCGCACGCCGCCGGGCAGCACGGCGCAGGTGTGGTTCTGGCCGGCGGCGAGCTGCAACGCCGTTCCGCCAATCGCGATGTCGCCCGCCGAAGCAGGCGTCTCGTTGTCGCCGATGTTTTGGGTGGAAGCGTAGCCGAGCGCACCGTTGGCGCCGTAGCCCCAACAACGTACACTGCCGCTGTCCAGCCGCGCGCAAGTGTGATTCAAGCCGAGCGCGAGCTGGACGACGCTGCCGCCCACATTGACGTTGCCCGCGCTACCCGCGGTCTCGTCGTCACCGATGGACAGCTTGTTGGCGTAGCCCAGGCCGCCGTACAGCCCGTAGCCCCAACAGCGCACCGAGCCTCCCGACAAGATCGCGCAGGTGCGCGTGCCGCCGGCGGCGATGGCCACCGCCGTGCCACCGAGCGGCACGTCGCCGGCCGTCGACGGCGCCTCGTCGTCCCCCACGATGCTCTTGCCGACGACGCCGTAGCCGAGCTGGCCGTTGACGCCATTGCCCCAGCAGCGAACCTTGCCGCCGCTCAGCAACGCACAGGTGTGGTCCTTGCCGGCGGTGATGGCCAGGGCCGAGCCGCCGAGCGGCACGTCACCGGCGCTGGCCGGCGTTTCGTTGTCGCCGATGCTCCTGGTATTGCCGTAGCCCAGGCGGCCGGCAGTTCCGAGGCCCCAGCAACGCACGGCACCGCTCTGCAGCAGCGCGCAGGTGTGAGCCTGGCCGGCGGCGAGGGAGGTTGCTTTAGCGCCAAGCTGCACGTCACCGGCGCTGGCCGGCGTTTCGTCGTCTCCGACGGTGTTGGTGTTGCCGGAGCCGAGCTGGCCCTGCGCGTTCGAGCCCCAACAACGCACGCTGCCGCTGCTCAACAGCACGCAGGTGTGCAGATCGCCCGCGACCAGCTGCGCCACCGTGCCACCGACGTCGACGTCACCCGCGGTTTTGGGTGCTTCGTTGTCGCCGATGTCCGGGCCTCCCGGGTACCCGAGCTGACCGTAGGAAGCCGAGCCCCAGCACCGCACCGTACCCAAATTGGTGAGCGCGCACGTGTGCTCGGCGCCGGTCGCCGTGCTGACCACCGCCGGCGCTAGCGCGCAGCTTCGCCCGTCGCCCGTGTAGCCGAGGTTGCAGGTGCAGCTGAAGCCGTAGAACGTATTGGAGCAGGTAGCGTGGGGCGAGCAGCTGCTGGCGCCCGCCAGGCAAGCGTCGAGCTCACGCAGGGCGGGCCCGCCACCGACCGGCGTTTCCTCGTCGCCAATCGTGGCCGTGTTGCCGGTTCCCAGCTCACCGAAGGCGGCGTCGCCCCAACACAACACGCTGAGGTCGGCTCGCAAGGCGCAGGTGTGCGCGCCGCCGGCGCGAATGCTCGACACGGACTGACCGACGTCGACGTCGCCGGCGGTGGCCGGGGTCTCGTCGTCGCCGATGTCGTCGAGGTTGGCGTAGCCGAGCCTGCCGTCGAGCCCGTAGCCCCAACAACGGACTTTGCCGTTGTTCAGCACGGCGCAGGTATGGTGAAGGCCCGCGCTCACCCCGACGGCTTGTCCGCCGAGCGCGATGTCGCCGCCCGCGCCGGCCGGCTCGTCGTCGCCGATGGTGGCCGTCGAGGCGTAGCCAAGCTCGCCCAAACCTCCGTAGCCCCAGCAGCGCACGCCCGACGCCAAGCGGGCGCAGGTGTGGTACCAGCCGGCGCTGATTTCGAGCGCTCCGCCGCCCAGCGGAACATCGCCGATCTGCGCGGGGGTTTCGTCGTCGCCGACGTCGACCCGGTTGCCGTAGCCGAGCGCGCCGTATTGGCCGCGGCCCCAACAACGCACGGCGCCGCTTTCCAACAGCGCGCAAGTGTGATCGCGCCCGGCCACGACGTCGACGGCCTTGGCGCCCAGCGGCACGTCGCCGACCTCCGCCGGCCGTAACACGGCCCCGACGTTCTGGGTGTTGGCGTACCCCAACTGCCCATGGACGTTGATGCCCCAGCAACGCACCGCGCCCGACTCCAGCAAGGCGCAGGTGTGCTCGCCGCCGGCGGCCAGCTTCCTGACCGCCGCGCCGACGTCGACGTTCACACCCGCGCTCGGTAGCTCGTCGTCGCCGATGTCGTCGTACGCCAGTGTGCCGAGTTGACCGTAGGCGTTGCGGCCCCAGCAGCGCACCGCGCCCGATTCGAGCAGCGCGCAAGTGTGCGACACGCCCACCGACAGCCCGACCGCGCGCGCGCCGAGCTGGACGATTCCCGCCGTGTCGGCCGTTTCGTCGTCGCCGACTGGCAGCGTATTGCCGTAGCCGAGCTGGCCGAAGTCGTTGCGGCCCCAGCAGCGCACGCCGCCGTTGTCCAGGAGGGTGCAGGTGTGTCCCCCGCGCGTGTCGAGGGACAGCACCCGCGGCACCTCCGCCACGACCACCGGGCCCCCGCCGACGCTACCGCCGGTACCGCTGCTGCCGCCGGTACCACTGCTGCCACCGCTGCTGGCGGTGCCGCCGGTACCACTGCTGCCACCAGCACCGCTACCGCCACCGGTGCCGGTGGTGCCACCGCTGCTGCCGGTGCTCCCCGTTCCGCCATTGCCACCGTTGCTGGTGCTGCCGGCGCCGGTGGCGCTGCCGCTACCAGTGGTGCCGCCGCTACCCGTGGTGCCGCCGCTACCGGTGGCGCTGCCGCTACCCGTGGTGCCGCCGTTACCGGTGGCGCTGCCGCTGCCCGTGGTGCCGCCGTTGCCGGTGGTGCCGCCGTTGCCGCTGCCGGTGGTGCCGCCGTTGCCGTTGGCGCCGCCGCTGCCGGCGCCGCCCGATGAGCCGCCGCCGGTCGCGCCCGTGCCGCCCGTACCAGTGCCGCCTCCGCCGCCGCCGCTCAGGCACATGTATCCGCCCGGCGTATTCTGGCACGTCGATCCGCCCTGGCAGTTCGCCCGACGCTCGGCACACTCATCGATATCGTCGCAGATGAAACCGGAGCCGCTGAAGCCGGTGTGGCAGGCGCAGCGGTAACTACCGACGATATTCTGACAGCCGGCGTTCGAGCTACATTGCGCCCCGCCGTCCGCGCATTCGTCCTCGTCGACGCAAGCACGACCATCGTAGACGTAGCCGCGCTTGCAGGTGCAGGCGAAGCCGCCGTCGCTGTTCACGCAAGTCGCCGTGGCGCCGCACACCGGGGAAGCTTGGTGACACTCGTCGATGTCGGCGCACGTCTTGCCGTCGCCGCCATAGCCGGCCCGGCATGCGCACTGGAATCCACCGTCGGTATCGATGCAGTCGGCGTGGGGGCTGCAATCGTGCAGGCCGAGCTGGCATTCGTCGACGTTGGCGCACTGGAAACCGTCGCCCTGGTAGCCGGGTAGACAGCTGCAAACGAACCCTCCTTGCTTATTCGAGCAGCCGGCATGCGAATCGCAGCCGGCGGTGCCGCTCGCGCACTCATCCACGTCGCTGCAAACCCGGCCGTCGCCCACGAAGCCGCTCTTGCAGCGGCATTCGAAGGAGCCCGGCAAGTTGTTGCAGTCGGCATTGGCGGCGCAATTGCTCCGTGTCGCGCATTCGTCGACGTCTTGGCAGCCGTCAGCGCCGAGCGCGTAGCCGGTCGGGCACTCGCAGCGGTAGCTACCGGCGGTGTTGACGCAGCTGGCTCCCGCCCCGCACGGGTTCGCGGTCGCGCACTCGTCGACGTCCATGCAGGTGTCGCCCAGGTTTCGATAGCCGGCGTCGCAGGTGCAAGTATGCCCGCCCGGCAAGTCCGTGCACGCGCCGTGGTCCCCGCACACCCGCCCGAGCGCCGCGCACTCGTCGATGTCGACGCACACGAACCCGTCGCCCGCATAACCGGCACTGCACTCGCAGGAGTAGCTTCCGCCCAGGCTCGAGCAGGTGGCGTTCGCCCCACACCCGGAAAGGCCTGGCGCGCACGAGTCGACTCCTGCACACACTGCACCGGCTGGACAGCGGCACAGGTAGTGCCCGAGCGTGTTCTCGCAAGCGGCGCCCGGGTTGCACTTGGCCGTGCCGGTGGCGCATTCGTCGATGTCGGTGCAGGTTTTCCCGTCGCCGCCCAAGCCGGACAGACAAGTGCAGCGGTAGGCGCCGGGCGTGTTTTCGCACACGGCGTTGGCGTCACATGGGTGGCCAGAGGCGCACTCGTCGACGTCCGCGCACTTGAAGCCGTCGCCGCTGTAGCCGGCGTCGCAAACGCAGGCACGACGGTTGCCCTGAGCCACGCACTGCGCGTGCTCGCCGCAGCCGGGCTTGGCGGGGTCACAGTCCGCGCCCGCTTGAATCAAAGCGCCCAAGTCCAGCCGTCCGCCCGTCACCACCCGGCCTGCCAGCGAGCCCAGCGGAGTGACGCTGCTGAACAAAAATTGCCGCACGGTTTGGCGTGTCGCCATCGGCGCTGCCGACCACAGCAGCGCGACGGCTCCGGTCACGTGGGGCGCCGCCATCGAGGTGCCGCTGTACGGCGTATAGCCGCCTCCCGGTACCGTGCTCGTGATGTCGACGCCGGGCGCGCCGAGATCGACGCTCGTTCGACCCCAGTTCGAGAACGATGCCAGCGCGTCCCCGCTGTCGAGGGCCGCCACCGACACGATGTTGTCCAAATCGTAAGAGGCCGGCAAGCCCGGCCGGACGTCGTTGTCGTTGCTGCTGTTGCCGGCCGCGGCCACGAAGATGCCGCCGGCGTCGCCGAACGCGCGCAGCGCGTCTCGCTCGTAGGCTAGCGGCGAGTAGAAGCCACCGAGGCTGGCGTTGATGACCTTGGCGTGCATCTTGGCCGCGTACAAGACGGCGTTGACGGTGGCGGTCGTGGCGCAGCCCGAAGGCGAGCAAACTTTCAACGGCAGCAGGCTGACCTTGAAATTGACGCCTACCACGCCGATACCGTTGTCACCGACGGCGCCGATGGTGCCGGCCACGTGGCTACCGTGGCCCACGTCGTCGACGGGCGAATTCGTGCCGTTCACGAAATTCCAACCAGCGACGTCGTCGACGAAGCCGTTGTGGTCGTCGTCCACGCCGTTGCCCGGCGTCTCCCCGGGGTTGTGCCAAAGGTTCGGGGCCAAATCGGGGTGAGTGGCGTCGATGCCGGTATCGACGATTGCCACCAGCACGTCGCGAGAGCCGGTGGTACGGCTCCACGCGTCCGGGGCGTGAAGCTTCGGCATCGCCCACAGCCGACCGTACAGCGCGTCGTTCGGCTGCATGTCGAACGGCACCAGCACCACTGGCTCCGCGCTCGCGGCCAACCCGAGCGACAGCAGCTGCTGCTGGGTATCTTTCAGCGACGCCCCCGCCGGCAGCTCGATGGTGTCGTAGCCAAGCTCCGTCGACAGCAGGTCGTCGGACGAGATCAGGCGCGCGCCGAACGCGGCCAGTCGCGTCGCGAGCGCCTCGCGCGTCAATCCGGGGGCACGCTTGAGCACGACCTGGTCGGCCAGCGCGTGCTCGCCGCCCGGCAACGTCACCACGTTCGGAGCGTCCGAACCTGCGCCGCCGGCTTCGACGACCGCGGGCCCTCCGGCGGCCGCCGGCAGTGGCAAGCCGCCGTTGCCTTCGCCGGCAACGTCGTCCACGCCGCCAGCTCCAACGACGTCGCTCCCACTACCTCCTACAGAGTCGGCGGCCGTCCAGTCGCTCACCGCGGTCGCGCGCCCCGAGCCCGCGACGGCTGCATCCTGCGCACCCTGGCCTACGTTGACGCTCTCGGACCCGCCACCCGAGCAACCCACCGAGACGCTCAACAGCAGCAGCGCACCGCGCAGGGCTTGCGTTTGCTTGCTAGAAAGCCTGATACCGCGGGTCACCGTGAGGCCATCGTGTTCGTGAAGCCTGGCGGTACCCGGTCCTTCGGTAACCCTTCAAGCCGTGGGCAACTGCTGCCTGTAGGCCAATGGCTTTGCGTCCGCACCTTTCGAATGCGTTTGCCGTTTCGAGACCACCTGGGCGTTTCAGCCCACTCGAACGGTTGTCCCCACCAATCCTTTAGCGCCACCCCGCGCTAGTCGTAGACGTACAGCTCGCCGATGCTCCAGTTCTGCCCGTTGGCCTGGGTGATTTCGAAGCGCAGGTACCGCCCGACTTGGGCGCCCTCGAAGTCCACCCACAACCACTGATTGCCCTGAACGTGAGGCTTGGTGGGCTCGCCGAAGCTACCGTCGCTCGAGACGTAGGCGTCGATGTAACCGGGGAAGTCGGCCGGGTGCGCGCCATCGACGACCTTGAGCAAAGCTTTGAAAAAGATGGCTTGCTTGCCCAGGTCGACGTCGACGTACGCGCCGACGTGCTGCCGGGTGCCGGACGTCCATACGCTCGTATCGTCACCGTCGAGGGCGTTGGCGTTGCCGCTCTCGGTATCGCTCTCGGAGCTGGTCAGCGTCCATGTGCTGCGGCTCAGGGTCTGGCCACTCGGGTTCTCGGGCACGCAAATATTGCGCTGGCACAGGCCCGAAGCGCAGTCCTGAGGCCTGGCGCAGCTGGAGCCGACCCCACAGGCCGCACACGCGCTGCCTCCGCAATCGACCGCAGACTCGTCTTGATTTTGCACCAAGTCACTGCAGCTGGGGGCCACGCACTTCGAGGCCTTGCAGATCAGGCTCTCGCAATCGTCAGGTACCTTGCACTTGCCGGGCGCCACGCACGGCGCGCACTGGTCGCCGCCGCAGTCGACATCGGTTTCGTGGCCATTGACGACGCCGTCCGTGCAGAGCGCGTCGACGCACACCGCTTGCTGACAGCGAGCGCTTTGGCAGTCGTCGTTCACCACGCAGGCGCTGCCGTTGGCGCAGCCCGCGCAGCCGCCCCCGCAGTCCACTCCGGTTTCCTGGCCGTTGCGCACCTCGTCCAGGCAGCTGCTGGGCTGACAGACGCCGTTGCAGACGAGCGACGCGCAGTCCGCGTTCTCGCGGCAGCGGCGGTCGGTGTCGCAGCGGGTGGCGCAAGTACCACCGCAATCGATGTCGCTTTCGGTTCCGTTCTGCTGTCCGTCGTCACAGCGGGGGCAGGCGCCACACGAGCCGCCGCAGTCGACGCCGGTCTCGTCGCCGTTGCGCATGCCGTCACTACACACCGCGCACGGCTCGCAACTCGGGCCGCAGTCGACGCCGGTCTCGTCGCCGTCACGGACGTCGTTGCTGCAGCTCGGCCCGACCACGCTGGGCGCTAGTTGGTAGTCGGGAAAGGAGCACGCGCCGATCCCCATCAGCGCCAATGCGCACCAGAGGCGGCTGCCTTTCATCGATCCAATCAATTTAGCAAATCGCCGAGCTTGCGGGAGGCCATTGGCAAAAAGCCCAGGCACCGGCCAGGTTGGGCTTCGCAAATCCGCTGGAAGGCGTCAAGACCCGGCGACTGCGGGAACCGGCCGGCTTCGGCCTGCGCGCCGAACGGGGAGTAGTGGTGGGCTCAGCGCGACGGCAACACGACCTCGGTCGCCCCCGCCGGGGCGACGCGTAGCGAGTTTTGGTCGGTGGCTAAGTACAGCGCACGTTGCTCGGCGCTCGCCGCGAGCACGTTGCTCGCCACGAACCGCTTGGGCAGCCGATCCAACAGCGCTTCCACCGTCTGGTCGAGGTTGCCGTGGCTGCCCTTCAGGTCGACGCGGCACATGGCGCCACCGCAGGCAAAGCCGAGCGAAACCGCCTCGGCGACGTTCGCGGCGCGCAGGGCATCCAGCGCTTGCTGCAGCTCTCCCATAAGCTCAGGGCTGGCAGGCGTGGCGGTCAGCCGCGCGTCCAGCAGATCTTTTCTGCGGCGGGCGGCCGCGAACGCGTCGTCGGGCGGTGGCGTTGCCGACGACGCCAGCATGGCCCCCAGCATGACCCGCTGCAGCTGTCGCAGCTCCTGCTCGTGAGCTGTCGTCGAGCTCGCTGGTTGGCCAGCGGGCTCGGCGCCCCGGTCGTCGCCAGCGAGCACTCCTGCGTGGCGGGGCTGGGCGCGCCGGTTGGTCGGAGCGTGGTACGCCGAGTAGGCGACGGCCAGGGCGACGACACACGCCGAGGCCGCCGCCAGCTGCCTTAGCACGTGACCCAAACCGCGTAGGCTGCGCTCGTGGCGCCGTTGTAGCCGTACACTTTCAAGATCACCCCCGCGCGCGAGGTCGCCGAAACGTCGACCGATTCCGACGAAGTCACCGACGTCGACGAGCCGATGAGGGTGCCGCCCATGTCGTACACCCTGATGTCCAGGTCGTTGGAGAAGTTGTTGATACCTACGACCTTGAGAGGCAAGCCCTGACAGGTGACGTACAGGTAGTCGACGTCGTTGACGGGGGTGATGGCGTCGGCGCTCAGGAAAGTGATGGTCGAGTTCGTGACGTTGGGCGCGCCCAACATCTGAACGTCGCCTCGGAAGCCCGAGAACATGTAAGGCAGCGTATTGTTGCCGGGCTCGGCTCCGAGCGCGCTCGTCACCAGCGTCGAAGACAAAGCGAGTGACAACAAGGCGGCCAGCCCACGGCTTAAGAGCTTCATCTGGTTTCTCCCGGGGCGGAGGTTAGCCGATTCGAGTCCGGGAACGCGATGGGCCGTAAACGGCAAGGATCTTCACGAACCGACGAAACATTTCGAAGCCTTCGCGGTCGGTGCTCGGCGCCGGGCCGCTTCACGAAACGGGCCTCAATGCTGCACGATTTCGCCACTTCCGGTGTCGCGGTAGCCGTCGATGCTGGCCGCGCCAAACAAGTCGATTCGGCCGGAACCGGAGAGCCCGAGGCTGACCGAGTCTTGCACGGTGGCGGCGATGTCGCCCGAGCCGGAAAGCTCGATGCTGGCGCTCGACGCCGTCAAGTACTGGCCGCGGATGGAGCCGGAGCCGCTCAGCTTCAAGTCGGCGTCGCTGGTGTCGCCTTGGAGTCGAATATCGCCCGAGCCACTCAGGTAGGCGCCGAGCGCCGCGGTCGTGCCGACGAAGCGCAAGTCGCCCGAGCCGCTCAGGTAAAGATCGAGCGGCTGCTCGGGCGCGTCGAAGCTCACGGTCAAGCTGCCGGAGCCCGCGAGCTTGGCCGCGCTGAGCGCCGGCATCGTGATCAACACGTGCGGTCCGTCCACGGTTCGATCGACGTTGTCTTTCATATTCACGAACAGCGTGTCGCCGCTGACGCGCGTCTCCACCAAGTCGAGCAGGTTCGAATCGAGACTCACGGTCACGGACTCTTCGTCTCCTTGCGCTATCTGCACGTCCAGCTCCGAGTCGCTGCGAACGCGCGAGAACGCGGCCACGCTGCGCGTCTCCTCCTTGCGGTCGCCGTTGCCATCGATGCCCGGGCTGCAGCCGACCACGCTTGAGCACAGGACGCCCGCCACCGCGAAAAGCCAGGTAATATTCGTCATTTTCAACCGCTCCTGACCCTCCGTGCCCGCTGAGGCTCGAACCGTTCAAAGCGCTGGACGAGAAACGGGAAGGCGTGCTGGATTGGCCGGGGTGACGCGCTTTTCCGCCGTGATTACCAGTCAAGAGCTGGCGGGGCTGCTCGCCCAGCCCGGCCTCTGCCTCGTCGACTGTCGAGCGTCGCTGCAAAATCCGGCCGCCGGCCGCGAGGCGTTCGCCAAGGCCCACCTGCCTGGTGCAACCTTCGCCGACCTGCTGGAAGATCTGTCGGGGCCCATCGTGCCGGGGCGCACCGGACGGCATCCCTTGCCGCCGCTCGAGCCGTTCGTGGCCAAGCTGCGCGCGTGGGGTGTCGGCGGGGCAAGTCAGGTCGTGGTTTACGACGACGCCGGGGGTGCGTTCGCGGCGCGGCTGTGGTGGATGCTGCGCTGGCTCGGCCACGACGCGGTTGCGGTACTGGACGGTGGTTTCCCGACGTGGGTTGCCGAGGGACGACCGGTAACCGACGAGCTCGTCGTGAAGGCGCCCGGCGATTTCCAGCCGATGCCGCGCTCCGAGTGGCTGGTGACGGCGCGCGAGCTCGAGGCGCCAGAGTCCGCGCCACGTCGCCTGTTCGATGCGCGCGCCCCCGAGCGCTTCGCCGGTGACGTCGAGCCCATCGATCCCGTTGCCGGACACATTCCCGGCGCCGTGAACCTGCCGTTCGCCGAAAACCTGGACGGCGGTCGCTTTCGTTCACCGGCCGAGCTGCGCCGACGCTTTGCTGCCGCGCTGGGCGACACGCCGCCCGAAGCCGCCGTAGTCTATTGCGGCAGCGGCGTCACGGCGTGCCACGACGTCTTGGCCTTCGCGCACGCTGGTTTGAAGCTTCCGCGCTTGTACGCCGGCTCGTGGAGCGAGTGGATCACGGACCCTGCTCGCCCGACAGAGCGTCGCGGCGCCCACTGAGCCGCGGCACCAACGTGAAGCGCTTGTTGAGCTTGGCCAGACCCAGGAACACCAGCACGCGAGCGTTGATTTCCGGTCGATCGACGCCAAAGCCGGCGAGCAGCGACGTGATAGCGGCGCGCAGATCCAAGAATTCGCTCGGAGCCATCAGCAACTCGACGAACTCCGGTTTGTAGAAGCCTTTGACGAACTTCTTGTAAGCGTCGACTTGCTTGCGCACCCAAGCTTCGTAGGCGACGAACTCGCGCCGTGAAAAGCGGCCGGCCGCCAAAGCCGCGTCGACCGCTTCCGCGGCCCGGAACGCGCCCACCATGCCCAAGTACACGCCGGTGGAAAAGACCGGATCGATGAACGCGCCGGCGTCGCCCACGAGCACGAAACGATCGCCGGCTAGCTTCTTGCTCACGTACGAGTAGTCCGAAATCGTTCGCACCGGCGCGACGCGGGTCGCCTTGGCCAGGCGTTTGGCTAGGTAGGGCGTGGCCGCAATCTGCTCGTGGAGATAGGCTTCGTCCGGCTTTTTGCCTCGTAGCATGCTGCGCGGACCGACCTGGCCGACGCTGGTGCGCCCGTCCGCCAGCGGAATGACCCACCACCAGCCGCCCGGCACCAGCACGACCGAGATGTCGCCTTCGCGCTTACCCTCGTGCCGCTCGGCGCCCTCGAAGTGCGAAAAGACGGCGAAATTCTTCAGCCCCTGGTCCATCTCGCGCATGTCGAGCTTGCCGGCCAAGAACGAGCTCTGTCCGGTGGCGTCAATCAGCAGCTGCGCCGAATGGTGCGACTCGGTGCCCGAGTCATCGCGCACCGTCACTTCGGCGCTTTCGCGCGTGAGCTCGAAGCGAACCACGGTCGCGCCCTCGCGCACCTCCACTCCCAGCTTCTTGGCGTTCTCGAGCAGCACCTGATCGAACTCGGCGCGATCGACCTCGAACGCCGACGGCGCGCCGGGAATCAAGCCGTCGGCGAAAGCATAGCGGCGCGTCAGGGTGCCGTCGGCGGTCACGAACTCGGCGGCGTACTTGGGCAAGAAGCCGTGCTCGAGCAGCGCCGGCATCACGCCCAGCTCCTCGAACAGCGGCATCGAACAGGGCAAGAGCGACTCACCGATGTGAAAGCGCGGAAAGTGCTCCTTTTCCAGCAACAGCACGCGGCGACCGCGTTGGACCAACCGGGATGCCACGGTCGAGCCGCTCGGCCCGCCACCAATCACGATCACGTCGTAGTTCACGCGCGCAGGCTCGCGCGCGGAAGCACCCGCGTCAACCGCGAGCCTCCACGCGCGCCTGGCCTGTTCCCGCCCATGCTTGGAGTGGGAATTTCGGCCGAAAATCCGCGCTTCGGGGGCAAGCGGTGGGGTCAGCCCAAACGGCTGACCACGGCGTCGCCCATCGCGCTGGTCGAGAGCGGCTTTTCGGCGCTCGGCGCCAAATCACGCGTGCGCGCTCCGGCGGCCAGAGCCGCTTCGACGGCGCGCTCCACCGACTGCGCTTCGGCTTCGAGGCCCAGGCTGTGCCGGAGCAACATGGCGGCGCTGAGGATGGTGCCGAGCGGATTACAAATGCCCTTGCCGGCAATGTCGGGGGCCGAGCCGTGAATGGGCTCGTACAAGCCGAGCTTACCGTCACCCAGCGACGCGCTCGGCAGCATGCCCAGCGAGCCCGTCAACACCGCGGCTTCGTCGGACAAGATGTCGCCGAACATGTTCTCGGTCACCATCACGTCGAAGCTGCCCGGGTTGGTGACGAGGCGCATCGCGCAGCTGTCGACCAGTTGATGCTCGAGCGTGACGTCGCTGAACTCCTTGCCCAGCTCGACCGCAACTTGGCGCCACACGCGCGACGACTCGAGCACGTTGGCTTTGTCGATGGAGGTGAGCTTCTTGCTGCGACCGCGGGCCAGGTTGAAGGCCAGCCGGCACACGCGCTCGATCTCTTTGTCCGTGTACTCGAGCGTATCCACCACTCTCGTGCCGTTTTCGGTCTTTTCACGGTACTGCTTGCCGAAATACAAGCCGCCGGTCAGCTCGCGAATGAGCAGCATGTTGACGCCCTTGATGCGCTCCGGCTTCAGCGGCGACGAGTCGATCAGCTCGGGGTAGCTCTTGACGGGCCGCAGGTTGGCGTACAGGCCGAGCCCTTTGCGGATGGCGAGCAGGCCTTTCTCGGGGCGCGTCTTGGCGTTTGGATCGTCCCACTTCGGACCGCCAACGGCGCCCAGCAGCACCGCTTCGGCGCCCTTGCAGGCCGTTAGCGTCGCGGGGGGCAGCGGATCGCCGGTCTCGTCGATGGCGATGCCGCCGATCAGCTGGTTCTCGAACGAGAACTGATGGCCCTGCTTGCTGGCGACGGCCTCGAGCACCTTGCGCGCTTCGGCGACGACTTCGGGCCCGACACCATCACCGGGCAAAACGACAATTTTGGCTTTCATTGGGGGCGTGGCTCCTGCTCGGGGCGTCTTACGAGATTTTTCTGGGGGCGATTGAGAGGGTTCAGTTGTTCGGGCGAGCCTGCTGCGGCGTCGAGCCGGGCTTGTCCGCGCCGGGTCGGGTGCTGGCGGGACCGGTGGCGTGGGTCACGCTCAGCTTGATCAGGCCGTATTCGATCGAGTCGACCAGCGCTTGCATGGACGCTTCGATGATGTTGGGCGAGGCGCCGACGGTGCTCCACGAGCCGTGCTCGTCACGGCTGTCGATCAGCACGCGAGTGATGGCAGAGGTGCCTTCGGTTCCGTCCAAGATGCGCACTTTGTAATCCGCGAGGTGAATGTGTTCCACGGCCGGGTACATCGGCGCAAGAGCTTTGCGGAGCGCCGCGTCCAGGGCCCCGACGGGGCCGTTGCCGTCGGCCACGGTATGCAAAACTTGGCTGCCAACGCGCACTTTGACCATGCCTTCGGCGAAGGTTTCGCTGCCCTGCCGCTGCCCGACCTGGGCCTGGTAGTCGAGGACCTCGAACAGCGGCGTGTAGCCCTTGGCCCGGCGCAGCAACAGCAGCGCCACCGAGGCCTCGGCGCTCTCGAAGGAAAGCCCCCGAGCTTCGGCGGCCTTGATCTCGTTCAGGGTCTCGAGATCCGCGCCTTCCCGGATCTGCACGCCCAGCTCCTCGGCCTTGGACAAAACGGAGCCGCGGCCGGAAAGCTCGCTGACCACGACGCGCATCACGTTGCCGACGCTCTCGGGCGAGATGTGCTGATACGAATCGGCGTGGCGGCGCATGGCCGCGACGTGAATGCCGCCCTTGTGGGCGAAGGCGCTGCGACCGACGTAGGCCATGTGCGCGTCGTGGGTGACGTTGGCCACGTCGGCGACGAAGCGCGACAGCTCCGTCACTTCGGCGAGCTTGTCGGGCTGGAGCGCGCGGAAGCCGAGCTTCAATTCCAGGTTGGGAACGATGACCGACAAGTTGGCGTTGCCGCAGCGCTCGCCGAAGCCGTTGATGGTGCCCTGCACGTGGCGAGCGCCGGCCAGCACCGCCGCCAGGCTGTTGGCGACGCCGCAGCCGCTGTCATCGTGGGCGTGGATGCCGAGCGGGTGCTGTAGCTCCGCCAACACCGCCGCCACTACTTGCTGTACGTCCCAGGGCAACCCGCCGCCGTTGGTCTCACACAACACCAACGTGCGGGCGCCACCACGCTTGGCGGCGCGCAGCGTCTCGAGCGCGTAGGCGGCGTCGAGCCGGTAGCCGTCGAAAAAGTGCTCCGCGTCGTAGATCACTTCGCGGCCGGCGGCGCACAAGAAGGCGACCGACTCTTCGATCATCTTCAAGTTCTCTTCGAGCGTGGTTCGCACCACTTCGGTGACGTGCAACGTCGAGGTCTTGCCCACGACCGTGCAGGCGGGCGTTCCGGCCAAGATCAGGGCCTGCAGGTTCTTGTCGTCCTCGGCGTTGGTGCCCGCGCGGCGGGTCATGCCGAAGGCGGACAGCTTGGCGTGCTTCCAAGCGCGGTCGCGGCCTCGCTCGAAGAACTCCAGATCCTTGGGGTTCGAGCCTGGCCAGCCGCCTTCGATGTACGAGACGCCGAAGCTGTCGAGCCGGTCGGCGATGCGCAGCTTGTCCTCGAGCGTGTACGAAATGCCTTCACGCTGCGAGCCGTCGCGCAGGGTGGTGTCGTAGATCTCTACGACCGGGCGGGTATCACTTTCGGGCAAGCTGCGGTTTTCCATGGAAGCGTCGGTTTCGGATTGAGTTGACTACGAGAGGAAGGGCCACAAAGCAAAAATCCCCCGGACCAAGAGGTGCGGGGGACCAAAACTGCCGGAGAATTCCGTCAGTTTGCCACCGCACCCGAGCGAATAATCAGCTCGGATGCAGGGGTAATAATCGCCAACGCCGCCACAAAAGCCGTCCCGCGCGCCGAAGGCGCTGCAGAATCAGCCAGGGACCGGACGAGCGACATGCGGGTCAAGACTGGTCCCGTTCCGCCAGATCGTCAAGGGCGAGGGCGGGCGAGGGGAAATGGGAAGGGGAAGGCTAGGGCGGGGCGAAGGGGCGGGGAGCGGGCGAGCGAGTACGGACGGGAGTTAGCTGGTGGTGCCGACTCGGACTGTCACTGGTATGGATTCGGTGACGCTTTGGGCCTGCCCGGAGAGGAGGGCTATCAGGCGGGTGAAGGCGGTTTCGGCTAGCGCTTCCGAGTCGAAGACGGCGGTGGTGAGGCCGACCAGCTCGCCATACTCGTCACCGTCGAAGCCGACGAGCTTGATGTCGCCGGGGGGGGTAATGCCCAGGCGGCGCAAGCGATGCCACACCTGCATGGCGCCGTGGTCGTTGGAGCAGAAGATGGCCGCGTTGCCCCGCGCGGCGAGCTCACGCAGCTTGCTGTCGGTCAGCTCGTCGAGCGTGACCTTGCTGAGCGTCTCGTCCTCCGCCAGCTGGTGCCACGTTTCTTTGGTGCCCTTCCAGCGCTCGATGTGGCTGAGGTGTTGGTCCTCGACCTGTACGAAGGTCAGGCTGCGGGCGCCGCGGTCCCGCAAATGCTTCACCAGAGCCGACGCGCCACCGCGATTATCGATCGCGATGGTGTTGCCTTTGTACTTGGCGTAGCTCGGATGGTGCGGATCGAGGACGATGGAAGGGCGAGCGTAGGCGCTCGAAAAGCGCACCGCCGCCGGCGCCGGAACGTCTCCCCAGACCAACAAGCCATCGGCGTGCAGCGGCAGGCTATTTTCGCCGTTGGAGTCCGCCAGTTGCTCGTGCGCCATCAAATTCAACGTAAGCTGCCTATTTGCAGCCAGTCTAGCGAGGGACTGCGCGGTACGAACGACGGGCGGGTCCGTCAGGCAACCGAAGGCGCTCGGCATCACCAGGCCAATGGCGTGACCGCTGGAGCCAGCGAGGCGCTTGGCGGCCCAGTTGGGGATGTAGTTGTGCTCCGCTGCGGCTTGGCGAACGCGGGCTCGGGTGGCCGTCGACACCTTGGGACTGTCTCTCAGCGCGAGCGAGACACTGGATTTATCCATCCCCAGCAGCTGAGCTAGGTCGGTGATGGTAACGCGCGGCCGTTTTTCCAACGGCGTCATGCTTACTACATTCACAACCGGGCCGCCTGCGACCTGCAACGGCGACGCTGCGTGCTCGGCGCCGCCGTCGCCAGCAGTTTCGCGCGCTTGGAGTCGTCGTCCCGGGCGACCGGTGCTTGCGTCGGGGGGTTTGCTCAAGGCTCGTCGTTTCTCGCTGGCAGCTTCGGGCTCGAACTTTTTTTGTGCGAGACGGTGGCGCCTCGCGCTTTGGAAATCACACTTTCATTGGTGAAGCCGCGGAGTTGCCAGCTTCCATTCGAATTCTAGTCAACCGCTTGACTAGGCCTATTTCCCAGAGTACAGTTTGATTCGCGTTGGATGTTGTGCCCCCTCGGGGGTGATTTGTCTGCGGTCCGAACAGCAGCCGCTATCGGTCCGAGCAGCAGTCGTCTTCGGCTGCCTGCTGGGTGCCGCTGACGGCTGTTCGAGCAAAGCCCATGACGGAACTGATCAACAGTCTGGAGACCTTTTCGGATTCGGCGGCGTTGGCCCGCCCCCGGCTCACGGTGGCTGAGGTACACACCCGCCACGGCGAGTTCATCTGGAAGACGCTCTACCGCATGGGCGTGCGCGCTCCTCATCTCGAGGACGTTTACCAGGAGGTGTTCTTGGTCGTACACCGCCGGCTCGACTCGTACGCCGGGCACTGTGCGATCACGACCTGGCTGTTCGAGGTGTGCTTCCGGGTGGCCGCCGGCTATCGCCGCCGCGCGCACTTTCGTCGGGAGCAATTGGTTCCCGACGCGGCGTCGGTGTCCTACGTTGCCGCGCCTACACCCACGCCGGAGCGCGAGGTCGAGAAGCGCCAGGCGGCCGATCGTCTGCAGGATATCTTGAGCACTCTCAACTTGGAACAACGGGTGGTGTTCACCATGTTCGAGCTGGAGGGCCTGACCTGCGATCAGATTGGCGAGAACCTTGGCGTGCCCGTCGGCACCGTGTACTCGCGGTTGCACCGTGCTCGGAAGGCGTTCTTGCGCGCTCTCTCGCGTCAGCGTGCGCGTGACGCCCGCCGCGAGTCGTAGTCGCCGCCTCATGCACGTCTATGGCGGCGCCCTCGTCCGCCCGTCCGTAATTTTGCACGCCGGAGACTGAACGGCTGAATGCAGGAGAGCTGGGGCGTCAGGCCTCGCCCTTTCCGGTTTGGAAAGCGTCATCCCTTCCCAAGTTCCGTCGCCTCATCGCATTTCCGTCGCCCCCCTCGCGTTTCCGTCGAATCGCGCATTTCCGTCGGCTCACCTGCTCTTCCTTATGCGTGCGCCTGCTCGTAAGTCTTGATCTTCTCTTCGAATCCCAAAATGTAACCTAGCTGGTCGATGCCGTTGAGCAGGCAATGCTGAGCGAAAGCGTCAATCGGGAATTTGACCTTCGCGCCGTCCGGCAGCGTCAACTCGGCTTTCGTGAGATCGACCGACAGCTGCGCCTTCGGGTTCGCCTTCACGGCGGCGACTAGCTTGGCGTGAGTGGCAGCGTCGACCTGAATCGGCAAGAGGCCGTTCTTCAAGCTGTTGCCCTTGAAGATGTCGGCGAACGAAGTCGAGATGACCGCGCGAATGCCCCAACCCATCAGAGCCCACGGAGCATGCTCTCGCGACGAGCCGCAGCCGAAGTTGTCGCCGGCGAGGATGATCTGCGCGCCTTGAGCCTCGGGCTTGTTGAGCGCGAAGTCCGGGTTGTCACCGCCGTCGGGCAAGTAGCGCCAGTCGAAGAACAGCTGCTTACCGAGCCCGTTCTTGTCCAGCGTCTTCAAGAAACGCGCAGGGATGATCTGGTCCGTATCGACGTTCTCGGCCGAGAGCAGGACAGCGTGCGTAGTGAGAGTCGTAAAACTTGCCATGATGTTGAGCTCTGTAACGTTAATGCGCGGCTCGAGATTTTACAGGGAGGACGGGAGGACGGGAGGTTTTTGGGGCTCGAGCCGAACGGATTCCGGAGGAACCGTTTTGGCGCCGTGAATCGACGTACCGATCGAACCCAGAAATTCTCGCCTCGCGGACCTCCCGTCCTCCCTGTGAAAAAATCTCGAGACTCATAGGGCTTTCCGGAGTTCAGCCGAGCGTCCGGACGTCGGTCACTTTGCCGGTGACGGCGGCGGCGGCGGCGGTGAGGGGGGAGGCGAGGAAGGTGCGGCCGCCTTTGCCTTGGCGACCTTCGAAGTTGCGGTTGCTGGTGCTGACCGCGTACTGGCCGGGCGACAGCTGATCGCCGTTCATGGCGATGCACATCGAGCAGCCGGGCTCGCGCCACTCGGCGCCGGCGTCGGTGAAGACGCGATCGAGCCCTTCGGCCTCCGCTTGCTTCTTGATGTCGTGCGAGCCGGGGACGACCAAGGTGCGCACGCCGTTCGCGACCTTGCGGCCTTTGAACACGCTGGCTGCGGCGCGCAGGTCCGAGATGCGAGAGTTGGTGCAAGAGCCGACGAACACCACGTCGACCTTGTGCCCGAGCAGCGGCTTGCCCGCCTCCAACCCCATGTAAGTCATGGCCTTTTCGAAGGCGGCGCGCTCGGCGCCCGAAAAGTCGCTGGCCGAGGGCAGCGCCTTGGTGATGCCCACGCCCATGCCCGGGTGGGTGCCGTAGGTGATCATCGGCTCGAGCGCCGAAGCGTCGATGTCGACGCGCGTGTCGTAGGTCGCGCCGGCGTCGCTCGGCAGCTTCTTCCAGCGCTCGAGAGCCTTGTCCCAGTCGGCGCCCTTCGGCGCGTACTCGCGCCCGTTCACGAACTGGTAGGTCGCGTCATCGGGGGCAATCATGCCCGCGCGTGCGCCGCCTTCGATGCTCATGTTGCAGACGGTCATGCGCGCTTCCATCTCGAGCGCCCGGATGGCGGAGCCGGTGTACTCGAGCACGTAGCCGGTGCCGCCAGCAGTGCCGATCTTGGCGATGAGGGCGAGGATGATGTCCTTGGCCGTGACGCCGGCGCCGAGCGCGCCGTCGATGCGCACTTCCATCGTCTTGGGTTTGGTCTGTAGCAGGCACTGCGAGGCCAGCACGTGCTCCACCTCGCTCGTGCCGATGCCGAACGCCAGCGAGCCGAACGCGCCGTGAGTGGAGGTGTGGCTGTCGCCGCACACGATGGTCATGCCGGGCTGGGTGAAGCCGCGCTCCGGACCGACCACGTGCACGATGCCGTTGCGGGAATTACCGAGCGGATACAGCTGAATGCCGAACTCGGCGCAGTTCTTTTCCAGCTGTGACAGCTGAGCTTTGGCCTCGTCGTCGATGACCTGCAGGTGCTTGGGCAACGTCGGCGTCGAGTGATCCATGGTGGCGATGGTGCGGTCGGGGCGGCGCACCTTGAGGCCGCGCGCGCGCAGGCCCGAGAACGCCTGCGGCGACGTCACTTCGTGAATCAGGTGCAGATCGATGTAGAGCACGCTCGGGCGCCCTGCCTCCTCTGCCACGACGTGATTCTCCCAGACCTTTTGGAACAGCGTTTTTGCCATCGGCTTTTCGTCTCTCTCGCTCTGTCTCGATTGTCGAATCAATTTGCGACGTGGGCGCGCGGCGCCGCGTCGTCGGTTTTTTCGTAGGTGCCCAACATGGCCAGCAAGCGGTTGAGCGCGGCCAAGTAGGCTTTGGTACTGGCGACGATCACGTCCGACTCCGCGGCGTTGCCGTGGAAGACTTGGGTCTGACCGGAGCCGTGCTGCGGGTTCACGCGGCCGTCGCTGGCGGCCGCGCGCAGCCGCACGCTGGCGTGACCGAGCGCGTCGATGCCCTCGGTGACGGCGTTGATGGAGTACTCGATGAGCTCGCTGGGCGCCTTGACGATCTCGTCGATGGCGGTGAACACCGCGTGCACCGGACCCGTGCCGACGGCGGCGTTGACGATGTGCTCGCCGTTCGGATCCTTCAGCTTGACGGTGGCGGTGGGCATGCCGTTGGAGCCGCACGTAACCTGAACCGCCTCGAGCGAGAAGTACTCGCGCGCGCGCCCCACCTCGGAGGCGGCCAGCGCCTCCAAATCCGCGTCGGTGATGCGCTTTTTCTTGTCGGCCAGCACCTTGAAACGCAAGAACGCCGCCTCCAGCGCCTCACCCTCCAGCGCGTGCCCCAGCTCGCGCAGCCGGACCGCGAAGGCGTGGCGACCCGAGTGCTTGCCCAGTACGAGCAGCGTCTTGCTCGCGCCGACGCTCTCCGGGGTCATGATTTCGTAGGTCTGCGAGTGCTTGAGCATGCCGTCTTGGTGGATGCCGGCCTCGTGAGCGAAGGCGTTGGCGCCCACGATGGCCTTGTTCGGCTGCACCACCATGCCGGTGCGCAAGCTGACCAAGCGGCTGGTGCGCGTGAGCTGCGTGGTGTCGATGCCGGTGCGCAAGCCGAACAGTGGCTGCCGGGTATGGAGCGCCATCACCACCTCTTCGAGCGAGGTGTTGCCAGCGCGCTCGCCGATGCCGTTGATGGTGACCTCGGCTTGGCGCGCGCCGTTGCGGATGCCGGCCAAGGCGTTGGCCGAGGCCAAGCCCAAATCGTTGTGGCAATGCACCGAGATGGTGACGTTCTCGACGCCCTTCACGTTCTTCACGATGCCGGCGATCATGGCACCGAACTCTTCCGGCACGGTGTAGCCGACGGTGTCTGGAATGTTCAGAGTCGTGGCGCCAGCGGCGATCACGGCGTCCAGCACCTCGTACAAGAACTCGGGCTCGGTGCGGCCGGCGTCTTCGGGGCTGAACTCGACGTCTTGGCACAGCGAACGAGCCAGCGTGACCATCTGCCGGGCGCGCTCGACGACCTGCTCCTTGGTCATCTTGAGCTTGTGCTCGCGGTGGATGGGCGAGGTCGCCAAAAACGTGTGAATCCGCGGGTGTTTGGCCACCGACACGGCCTCGTAGGCGGTGCGGATGTCCTTCTCGGTCGCGCGCGCCAGCCCACAAATCGTGGGCGGCTCACTGGCGATGCGACCCTGGGGCACGTCGTTGCCGACCGTCCGCGCAATCTCTTTCACCGCGTCGAAGTCGTCCGGCGACGCCGACGGAAAGCCCGCCTCGATTACGTCCACCCCGAGCCGCGAGAGCGCTCGCGCCACCTCGAGCTTTTCTTCGCTCGTCATCGTGGCGCCCGGAGACTGCTCTCCATCGCGCAACGTGGTGTCGAAGATACGGACGTAACTGGGGTCAGGCTTGGTAACTGGGGTTTCCATGGTTCTTGTTCTCGTGCTGCCGGCTGGGACGCCCTGCGTCTATTTGTTCTTCGAGGCTACTGCGCCCGGCCTCGCCGGTTTGTAGTGGGTCGGGTCTCGGTGTCGATCGTGAGCTGCTGATGCCAAGGTCGGTCGGGGTCGTTCCAGCTCACGCCTGCGGCGCTCGCCAACGGCTTCGGCAGCATCCTGGCGGCCGCGACGGAAGCGAGCGGCTTGGGTTCACAATCCCCAAATTCTCGACTCTCGCTTCTGTCCTTCTGACCTTCCTGTGAAAAAATCTGGGGACTCATGGTGCCGTGCCGTTTGTTTAGGAGGCGACGGCGACGGATTTGAGGTTGGGGGCGGGTTGGACGGCTTCGGCGGCGTCGCCGCGGGCACCGCGCGTCATGGCGACCGTGCCGGTCTGGACCATCTCCAGGATGCCGAACGGCGCCAGCATGGCGACCAGCCCGTCGATTTTGTCCTGCGTTCCGGTCACTTCGACGATCAGTGTCTCGGGGTGCACGTCGATGAAGCGCGCGCGGAAGACCTCGCACAGCTGCAGGATTTCCGAGCGCTTCTCGGGGCCGGACTTCACCTTGATCAACACCAAATCGCGCGAAACGTTGGCCTTGTTGGTGATGTCTTCCACGCTGAGCACGTTCACCATCTTGTAAAGATTGGCTTGGATGCGCACCGCTTTGTCGTCGTCGGCTTCCACGACCATGGTCATGCGCGACACGCCGTCTTGGTTCGTGCGGCCGACGTTGAGCGAGACGATGTTGTACCCGCGGCGACGGAACAGCGACGTCACGCGGTTCAAGACACCGGGTTGGTCCTCCACGTAGGCGATGAACGTGTGAGTGGGCGGCGACGGAAAAAACGACGGGGACATCACTTGTCCTTTCCGATCTCGAAAATCGGGTTGTGCGCCTCGGCCACGGGCTTGGGACGGCGGATCATGTTGTCCAGATCGGCGCCGGCCGGCACCATCGGGTACACGCTGTCTTCCTGCTCGACGCGGAAGTCGACGATGCAGGTGTCGGGCGAGGCTTGCGCGGCTTCCACCGCGGCTTTGACCTGGTCACGCTGGGTGACGCGCAGCCCCTTCAGGCCGTGGGCTTCGGCCAGCTTCACGAAGTCCGGGCTCTTGATCGGCGTCGCCACGTAGCGGCCGCCGTAGAAGAACTGCTGCCACTGCCGCACCATGCCCAAGTAACCATTGTTGATGATGGCGATGTTGACCTTGATGCCCTCCTGCGCGCAGGTGGCAAGCTCGCAGGCGGTCATTTGGAAGCCGCCGTCACCGGCGATGACCCAGATTTGGTCGTCGGGGCAAGCGAAGCGCGCGCCCATGGCGGCCGGCAAGGCGAAGCCCATCGTGCCGGCTCCGCCCGAGGTGAGTAGCTTCCGCGGGTGATCGTGCTTGTAGTACTGGGCTTCCCACATCTGGTGCTGGCCCACGTCGGTGACGACCAGCGCCTTGCCGTCGGTGTAGCGCCACAGGTCGTGGATCACGTGCGCCGCGAACAGCCGACCGTTGTCGGGTAGGTTCGTGATCTCGCGCACCGCACTGTCACCCTTGGAGTGCTCGATCTGCTGCGTCCACTCCGTCACGTTGACGCCGTCCACGTGCGGGGTCAGCAGGCGCAAGATCTCGCGCACGTCGCCCAACAGCGGCAGGTCCACCTTGACGTTCTTGTTGATCTCGGCCGGGTCGAGCTCGACGTGGATCTTCTTGGCGTTCGGCGCGTACGTCTTCAAGTTGCCGGTGACGCGATCGTCGAAGCGCATGCCGAGCGCGATGATCAGGTCCGCCTCTTGAATGGCCTTGTTGACCCAAGCCTCGCCGTGCATGCCCATCATGCCCAAGCTGCGCTCGTGGGTGGCCGGAAAGCCACCCAGGCCGAGCAGCGTCTGCGCCACCGGGATGCCGGTTTTGTGCACGAACTCGAGCAAAGCGGCGGTGGCGTTGGCCTTGATGATGCCGTGCCCGCTGAAGATGATCGGGCGCTTGGCACTCTTGATCATTTCCACCGCGCGCTCGATTTCAGCCGGCATCGGCTGTCGCTCGGGGCGGTAGCCCGGCATGCGCACGGGGGAAGCGTCGTAGCGGTATTCGGTGCTGGCTTGCTGCGCGTCCTTGGTGATGTCGACCAACACCGGGCCGGGGCGGCCCGAGGCGGCGATGTAGAAGGCCTTGCGGATGGTGGGGCCGATGTCGGCCGCCTTCGTCACCAAGAAGTTGTGCTTGGTGATGGGCAAGGTGATGCCGGTGATGTCGACCTCTTGAAAGGCGTCGCTGCCGATCAAGTGCGAGCCGACCTGACCGGTGATGGCCACCATCGGAATCGAATCCATCATCGCGTTGGCGATGCCGGTGACCAGGTTGGTGGCGCCCGGACCGGAGGTCGCGATGCACACGCCGACCTTGCCCGATGCGCGCGCAAAGCCATCGGCCATGTGCGACGCTCCCTGCTCGTGCCGCACCAGGATGTGGCGGACGTTCGGGTAGTCGGTGAGCGCGTCGTAGGCCGGCATGATGGCGCCGCCCGGATACCCGAAGACGGTCTTGACCCCTTCGTTGGCGAGCGCCTCCCAGATGACCTGGGAACCGGTCAGCGTTTTGGGACCGGTTTGAGTGGGCTGGGGTTCGGTAATGCTGTGAAGCGGTGCGGCCACGGCGCGTCTCCTGTTGTCTGGATGCTGGCTCTAGTGCGGATTAAACGATTGTGCGAGGCGAGAGCCGGGTCAGGGACCCGGTGATACGAGACCGAGCGAAGCAGAAATCAAAAAAGCCCCCGGACCTCGAAGGGTGCGGGGGCTGCTTGGGGGAACCGGTCGTTCCGTCAGCTGGCCGCCGCACCCGAGCTAAGGAGCCCGAGCGCGAAGGTAACGACGACAACGACGCTGCCCACTTCACGACCAATCGACGACGCTTGCTCTGAAGAGCGCGTCGAGCCGATGGGAGAAGAAGCGGACATGAGGGAAACGCACTTTGCGCCGCGGGATCGGCTTCGTCAAGCGCGAATCCGCTGAATGTTGCCCGCAAAACCGGCAAATTAGCGAAATTACTCGGCTATTGTGGTTGAACCAGTTCTTGGGCCGACGGCTCCGAGAGGCGCCCTTCAATCGCAGCAGCAGGCGGCTCGAGACCTTCGCTCGGGTGGTTGCGGCCGCTTCGCTTTCGCCCGCCACACGCCCGCGAGCAACGCCACGAGCGCGGTTCCGGCCAGCAGCATGGCTAGGGGTCGGATCAGCGGAGCGGCCAGGGCGGCGGCGCTGGTGCCGACCCCGAAGCTGACCAGGTACGCGCCGATGCACAGTGGACATTTGGGCAACAGCACCAGCCCGAGCGCGGCCGCGACGGCGCGGCCAGCGCGCGCCACCAGCCGGCCTTGCCCCCACGACCACTTTTCAGGCGCTCTCGGGGTATTCATCGCGGAGCCTCAACCAGGCGTTGGGAGAAGGGAGTCCGTCCTCGTCGCGACCCTTGGGCACGATGTCGAGGTAGCGGTAGGTGCCGTTGAGCGCGTCGAGACCACGCCCGTAGGTGGAATAGGTATGGAAGACGCTGCCGGTTTCGTCTTTGAAGAACACGCTCACGCCATGCAGATCGGCGGGACCCTCGGTCGAGGGCGCGTAGTTGTACGTCGCCTTGCCCGATTTTCGATCCTCGTCGCGGAACGAAACGCCAAAGTCGAAGTTGAAGTTGCTCTGGCCCGACGACACCCACTTGAAGCTCCAACCTAGGCGTCGTTCGAACGCTTCGAGCAAGGGCCGCGCGGCGCGTGAGACCGCGACCAGCGTGACGTCGCGAGCGGCCAGGTGCGGCACCGCGGCGTTGAAGTTGTCGGCCCAGAACGAGCAGCTCTTGCAGCCTCGCTCGGCGCTCGGCCCGAACATGAAGTGGTACACGATGAGCTGCGAGCGACCTGCGAACAAGTCGGCCAGCGACTCTGGCCCGCCCGGTCCGTCGAACACGTATGGTTCGTCGACGCGGCGCCAGGGCAGAGCGCGGCGCGCCTGGGCCAGCTCGTCTTGCGCGCGCGTCAGCGCTTTCTCTTTTTCTAGCAGCTGCCGACGTGCGGCTAGCCATTGTTCCGGGGAGACGACAGTGTGTGTGGTCATGGTGCCCTCTGGGTGATCGAGCGTCTTCGGCTCGCTTTCGAAGGTACGCGCCGAGGGGGCGAGGCGTGAGTAACAAGGTTGGCGCGATCCCACGATTTGGCGCTAAAAGGCCGTGATGGATTCGGCGGTCAGCACCGCGGCGCGAGCCTTGTCCGTCGGAGATCCGCTGCTGGCGTTGAAGCACGTGGCGCTGCGCACCGACCCGCCCGCGCTGGCGCTGCGCGGCATCGCCATGGCCCAGCTGGGAGAGTTGCCCAAGTCGCTGGGCCTGCTGCGCCGAGCCGCCAAGGCGTTCGGTGAAACCGAAGCGGTGGCGCGCGCCCGTTGCGTGGTGGCGGGCGCAGAGGTAGCGCTGGTACTGCGTGACTTGCGCGGTGCCGCGCGTGGTCTCGACGCCGCCGCCAACTTGCTCGCGCGCCGCGGGGACGTGGCCAACGCGCTGTTCGCGCGTTTGATTCAGGCGCGACGGCTGCTGTTGCTGGGTGAGGTCGACGCGGTCGAGAAGGCGTTGGAGAAGCTGTGGTTGGCGGAGGCACCGGCACGGCTGGTGGCGGTGGCCAAGCTGCTCGCCGCCGACGTGGCGATGAAACGCATTCGTTGTGGCGATGCCGAGCGCGCGCTTCGCGAAGCGGAAGCGGCGGCGCAGGCGTCGCGCATTCCCGCGCTCCTGGGCGAGGTCGACGCGGCACGTCGTCGTTTGGCAGCGCCGGTGGCTCGCCTGCTGCGCGCGGGGCAGAGCGAAAGCGTGGGCCTGGCCGAGCTCGAGACATTGCTCGCCGCCCCGCAATTCTTGGTCGATGCGTGTCGGCGCGAAGCGCGTCAAGGCGCGCGCGTGACGTCGCTGGTGACGCGCCCGCTGCTGCTCGACTTGCTGGTGGCTTTAGCCGAAAAAGCCCCGGCCGAGGTGCCCCGTGAGCTGTTGATCACCCGCCTTTTCGGGGCGCGCCGCGTCAACGAGTCGCACCGGGTACGCCTGCGCGTGGAAGTAGGACGGCTGCGCAAGCTGCTGGCGCGGCTGGCGGAGCTGCGCGCTACCGATGCTGGGTTTGCGCTGGTGCCGCGCGTGGGGGGCGCACCGCTGCTGTTGCTGCCGCCCGAAGGTGGTGAGGCGAGTGAGCTGTGGGCACTCCTGCGTGGAGGCGAAGCCTGGGCGACGTCGGCGCTGGCCAGCGCGCTCGGCAAGAGCCAACGCTCGGTGCAACGCGCGCTGGCCGAGCTGGAGAGCGCCGGTAAAGTGCGAGCTTCGGGCGCTGGCCGCGCTCGGCGCTGGGTTGCGGCGCCTACCGGCGGTCTCGCGACGACTTTGTTACTCGTCGCTCCCGGCACGTTGGGGTAGCCATTGGGCATGTCCAAATCCAACGCGGAGCGCGTCTCGCCGGCGGAAATCGTGCGGGAATATGGGCCATTTCCAGGGGCCAACAACGTGGCCGGGGTCACCTTCGACGGCAGCTTGGCTTGGCTCGCGGCCGGGACGCACCTGCAATCGTTCGATCCGACTAGCGGCGAGCCGGGAGCGCGCCTACCGGTAGCGGCGGACGCTGGCACTGCCTTCGACGGTCGATGCTTCTTCCAACTGACCGCGGGTGTAATTCAGAAAGTGGACGCCAAGACCGGCAAGGTGTTGGGCACCATCCCCGCGCCCGGCGGGGGCAAAGACTCGGGCTTGGCATGGGCCGAAGGCATGCTGTGGGTCGGGCAGTATCGCGATCGCAAGATCGTCGGCATCGACCCTGACACGGGCGAGGTGCTCCGCACCATCGAATCCGATCGCTTCGTCACGGGCGTGAGCTGGGTCGACGGGGAGCTGTGGCACGGCACCTGGGAAGACGATCAGAGCGAGCTCCGCCGCGTGGATCCGGAAACGAGCGCCGTCTTGGAGCGCGCGAAAATGCCGCCCGGCCTCATCATTTCGGGCCTGGAGAGCGACGGCAAAGACACGTTTTTTTGCGGCGGCGGCAACAGCGGCAAGGTGCGGCGCGTGCGCCGGCCCCGCGCTTCCTGACCGCTAGCGCGGGCTCGGGTTGGCGCTGTCGTCCCACCACTTCGACAGCTGGCCCGCGGTGCGCCGCGCTTCTTGCGCGTAGTGCGAGGTGTCGTTGTACAGCATGAGCCGGGCACGCACCGGGCCCTTGAAGTCCACGATGTTCAGGCAAGCCGGTGCTTGGTCCAGCCGGTCGCGGTAGCCTCGCGCGTCGATGCCGAGCAGGCTGCACAACAGCAGGCGAATGGTGGCCTTATGCGAGACGACGGCCACGTTCTGGTCCGGGTGACGCAGCACGATTTCACGGATGACCGGCAACGCCCGCGCCATCACCGCGAGCCCGGTTTCGCCCTCCGGCGGCGCGAACGTGAACGGATCCGCCTCCCAAGCGTCGTACTCGGAGGCGAATTTTTCTTCGACCTCCTGGCGGCGCAGGCTCTCCCAATGGCCATGCGCGATTTCGCGCAGACCCGCCTCCAAGCGCGGCTCCAGGCTTTGGGGCGCGCCGACCAGCCGCGCCGTTTCGACCGTGCGCGACAGTGGGCTCGCGTACAGCGCCGCCATCGGCGTCGCCGCCAGCCGTTCGCCCAGCCTGCGCGCCTGGGCGCGGCCCTCGTCGGACAAGGGCACGTCCACCGCCCCGGCGAAGCGATCTTCGGCGCTCAACGTGGTGGCCCCGTGCCGAATCAAATGCAGGCGAGTGACCATGGTCGGTCGAGTTTCGGCCTGGGCTCTCGACCCCGCAAGTCAACTCGCTGAGCAACGCACAAAACGCAAACGGCGACCCAAAGGGCCGCCGTTCGCGCGCGCTCGAAAAGACCGAGCGTTACTGCGTGCCGCCGCTGCCGCCGCTGCCGGCCGCCGCGCCGCCGCTGCCGGCCGCGGCGCCGCCACTGCCCGCGGCCGCGCCGCCGCTGCCCGCTGCCGCGCCGCCACTTCCCGCGGCCGCGCCACCGCTGCCGCCCGAGCCGCCGGCGCTGCTGCCGCCAGTGCCGCCGGTGCCGGAGCCGCCGCCGGCCGGACCGCCCGTGAACTTGATGTCGTCGACGGTGATGTCCACCGGATAGCCGCTGGCGCCACCGCTGCCGCCACCACCGGCGCCGCCCGCTGCGGCGGGCGTGAAGGTGAACGCCCACTCCAGGCCGACGACGTCCTTACCCGTGACAGCTTCGACGGGGACGCCTCCCGTCAGCGATGAGAACTTCACTTCCACCACGCCCCCAGCCTCGGTGACGGGGATGTCGACCGCGGAGGCATGGCAGAGCGGGTAGGTGTCGGTGGTGCCGGCCGGCACCATACAAGTACCCTTCTTGTTCACCGTATCGACGGCGGTGTTGGCGTCGGTCTGCACGCGGAAGTTCAGCATGCCCGTCGCGCCCGGCTTGCCCTTGATGTTGAAGGACACGCCCGTGTACGCCGAGGCGTCCGCGCAAGCATTGAAGTAGACGCCGAAGCCGTCGTAAGCGGCGATGGAGCCCTTGATGTTGAGCGACTTCGCCATATCCGTGACCGTGAGGGCACCGGGTTGGTAGGCGAAGGTGCCACCGGGCACGCCCGTCATGAACACGAGCTGGCCGGCGCTGGTCGGGTTCGGCATCAAGTCGTCGAACTGGGTGATGAGCGGCGCGGTAACCTTCGCGCACGCGCCGCTGCCAGCCCCGCCCGTGCCGCCGGTGCCGGTGCCGGTGCCCGCGGTGCCCGTGCCGGTGCCGGCGGTGCCGGTGCCAGTGCCGGCGGTGCCGGTACCCGTGCCCGCGGTGCTGGTGGTGCCGGCGTGGGAGGTAGAGCCCGCCGTGCCGCCGGGCTGGTCAGTGGTGTCACTGCTGCACGCGGCGATGGCGCCGATGGCGGCTAGGGTCAGCCCAATTCCGTAAAGACGAGAAGCTTTGATCAACATATGCGGGGTCCTCCAAGGCGCCAGACGGCGAAACGGACTATGCGCGACACATGCTGGTCTGTCCAGGACGTTTGGTGCCTTTTCTGGAACTGGTCCCATAGCCAATGCGCCCATTATTAAGAGATATTTCGTAAATAGATCGGTGAATACTGGAACCGAATCCAGGTCTTGCGGGTACGCAGTTCGGCCCCCCGTCGGGAAAAAATTCCACCCCCAAAACGCCTCATGCCCGACGACTCTCGCCCGATAGTATCGGCCGCTCTCGGGACGCTAGCGGCGAAATTGGCATTCCGGCGGCCGATCCGACACGTCGCCGGGGCAAAAATTCTGAAAATCGTGGCGTTTCCGCTGCCATGCGGCGCGCGGTGGTGATACGGGCTTGGCTATGCGGTGGTCGCTTTTGGCCGTGGGTTTCATGACGGCCTGCGTCACGAGCCCGTTCAGCGGCACGCAGATTCAGCCCCAGCGAGTCACGTCGGTCGAATTCACCGGCAAGGCCGCGCCGAAAGCCCGACTCTCGATCGCGATCCAGGCATTGGAGGCCAACGGGACGTGGACCACGCTCGGCTCGAGCCCGGTCGACGCGAATGGCAATTGGCAAGTTCCGACCCAGGTCGCGTCGCACTATTTCGAGCCCTGCAACCGCGCGGTGTTTCAAGCGGTGCCCAGCGACGGTAACGCGGCGCTTCCCGGCATCAGCGGTCCCTGCGTGCAGAACGTCAATGTTCTGCCGGCGGACTACTCCAAGTGCCAGACGGACCTGATCGTGCTGACCCGCCCCGGCGTGAGCCCGACCCAGCACACCGGTGATTTGACGATCATCGGCCAGCCGCAGGCCCAGCAGTACGCCTGTTACCAGACGATCGACGGCAACTTGACGGTCAAAGGTGGGCAAACCGACGAGTTGACGCTCTCGCACTTGCAGCACGTCAGCGGTGACGTGAGCGTCGAGCTCCACCATTTCAAGGTGGTGACCCCGGCCGCCACGACGTTCGTCTTGAACAAATTCAGCGCGCCCGCTTTGACTCAGATCGACGGTGACCTCACTCTGACCGCTTTCGACGACGATCATTTCAACATCGTAAGCTTCGACTTTGGTCTCGGGTCGCTCACCAACCTCGGCGGCAGCGTCGTCATCGACAACCAAGGCGGCATCGATCACTACAATGCGCTCGCAAACCTGCTGTCGATCCCGGGTAACCTTTCCATCGAGTGGACCAGCAGCGACTTCATCGAGTCGAGCCTGTTGCCGAAGCTCGCCCACGTCGGAGGCGACGTCTCGATCCATCCCGAGGGCAATCTACAGATCGTGCTCGAATCACTCGCGACCGTCGACGGAAGCCTGACCATCGACGGCTCCAACGGCGACTGGGTCCTGCCGTACAAGGTGATGAAGAACCTGACCACGGTCGGCGGCGATCTCACGCTCAATAGCTTCGCCGTGGCCTGCGGCATTCCTACGTTCCCGAGTCTCAGCAGCGTCGGCGGACAACTGAATCTCACGGGCGAGGCACCGCGCGGCACCTTCGGCGTGCCGGGACTCAACGTGGGGGCGCTCGGTCTGACCGGCACGGCCGTCAAAGCGCTGCCGCTACCCGCCGGCTTCGCGCTCGCGCCAACCGGCCCGGTCACGATTCAGAGCAATCCGAACCTCTGCCAGTGCCAGGTCGACGACTTCGTCGCACAGCTCGCGGCTACCGGCTGGACCGGCACCGCCGCGACCTCGAACAACGGCACCGCGGCCAGCTGCGCGCCCTGTCCGGCGCCGTCGTGTCTCTGAAGGCCAGCCGTTTCGCGCTCTCGAAGAATGCGCACGAGGCAGGCAGCGAGTCCGCCGCGAAATCGGCGCTACTTTTCGCTCTTGTCCACTTCGACCGTGGTCATGCGCCGTAGATCGCTCCAGGCCAGGGCCTTGGAGTGTGGCGTCAACACCGGCACGGGTGGGCGCACGCTGAACCACGGGGTGGCTTTGCCGGGCCGAACCACGTGAATGCTCTCGGCGGGGTTGCGCGCTTGGCCCAGCAAGGCGACGCGCTCGCCGCTCGGTTTGTCGGCCACGTCGAGCACCACCGCCACGTGGTTCGGCTCGCCGCTCTGCAAAAAGAAGTCGCCCGCTACCAAATCTTTGGGCTCCGTCACCGGCGTGGAGCGCGGTGACAGTGACGTGCTGTTGGCCCAGTTGAAGACGGCGTCGAGGTAGCGGCGGAACTCGGCGTGGTCCACCTCGGCCGGCTTACCCTTGATGACCCAAAACACGTTCGGGCCGTTGGGGATGAGGCGTTGGCCCTTTTCCCAGCGCGAGAACGGCATGTTGAGCTTCGTCGCGCTCAAGTAGCTGATCTTGTCTTTTTCACCGCGCGACCACAGGTACTCGGCGTGCAGCCGGATGATGACGTCCGAGCTTTGCTGCAAATCCGGATTGCCGGTGTCGATGGCGATCACGCCTGCCAGGTAGTCGTCGTCGCCGGCCAGCGTCTCTTTGCCGTCGAAGCTCTTGGCCGGCGTACCCTCGGGCGCCATGGGCAAGGTGCGCAGCCACTCCGAGAAGCTGCCGGGCGGTACCGCGACGCGCTTGTAGCCGGGCGGCACCGGAAAGCGGTCTTCGAGGGAAGCGTCCGGCTTCGGGAAGTCGCGGTCGTCGGCCAGCCAGGGGTAGCGCTTCGGGTCGGCGACGTAGGGCGCCTTGGCCGTCGCCTCGGGGGCGGCGCTTGCGCTCGGCGCGCTGCTGCCGGCGGCGCTTGCGCTTATCGAAGTGGGCGTCGCGCTGACAGACGGAACCGCGGCCACGCTGGCGGCAGCCTTGGGCGGGCTCACTGGGCTCGGGCTCGGGCCGGCTTCGCGCTTTCCCTGGCAAGAAACCAGGGCCAACACGAGGCCCGCCGCGCAGGGCACACGGGTCACGCAGGGGAGTGTACAAGCGTTCCCCCGGATACCCCGCATTTCTGACGCTTCAGTCTGGCTGGACGTAACCTATTGAAGTTATAGGGTCTTATTCTGCTTTCCCGGCAGCCGCGCGTGTGTGGTGTATACAAAGCCTCTTCAATGCCACAGGCAGCAAAGAGCTATGGGTCACGCCGATAGGTGGCAAGAGCTCGAGCGCGTGCTCGCAGGCGCGACCGACAAACCTCACGTGATCCTGCTGGGCGGCCACCCCGATCCCGACAGCATCGGCAGCGCGCTGGCGCACAAGCGAATCTGCGAACGAATCGGCGTGTCCGCGACCATTGCGCACGTGCTGCCGATCTCGCGCGCCGAAAACCGCGCGATGGTGAAGCTGCTCAACGTGCCGATGATCAAGGTCACCGACTCGGACGAGCTGGCGACCTACGGCTACCTTTCGCTCGTCGACGCCAGCCAGAGCGAGCAGGCGATCAAGGTGCCGGAGAGCGTGCAGCTGCTCACGGTGGTGGATCACCACCGGCCAGCGGCCATTCCCAAGGCGCCCTTCGTCGACATCCGTCACGACGTCGGCGCCACCGCGACCATCTACGCCGAATACAGCGAGCGCGGCTTGGCTCCGTTCGGGGCCAACGGCAACGACGACGCATCCGTCGCGACCGCGATGTTCTTCGGCATCCAAACCGACACCGACGACTTTGCCTTCGCGACGCCCAACGATTTTCGCGCCGCCGCCTACTTGAAGCAGTTCTCGGACGCCGAGACCCTGAGCCGCGTCGGCCGCCGCACCCTGACCGCCGAAGCCATGGAAGCCGTCGGTCGCGCCCTCCGCGACCTCGAAGTCGTGCGCGACTTCGCCATTGCCGGCGTTGGCCGCGTCTCTGCCATCAACCGCGACGCCATCCCGATGGCGGCCGACTACATCTTGCGTCGCGAGGACATCGACACCGTCGTCGTGTTCGGCATCATCGAAGACCGCATCGACGGCAGCCTGCGTACCCGTCGCGCTTCCGTCGACCCCGCGGCTTTCATGCAGAATGCCTTCGGCGATGACAGCCAAGGCCGCCCGTACGGGGGCGGTCGGGCCGACATGGGCGGTTTCCGCGTGCCGCTCGGGCTCATCGGCGAAACCGAAGACGAAGAAACCCTGTGGGCCCTCGTCAAAGACGTCGTCCGTCAACGCGTCGCGCGCGTCGTCCCCGATCTGGACAAGAACGACAAGCGCAAGGGCGACTGAGAGCACCCACCGGCGCGGTCAATCCGCCCGCTAGGCTTCGACACATCTTGGGGCTGCCACGCCGCAGCCTCAATCGCAGAAGCTTCTGTGGCGGATCCAGGCCACCTCGTACGGTCGAGATTTTTTCACAGGTGAGGAGGGGAGGACGGGAGGACGAGACAGAGGCGAGAGTTTTTGGGGGGCGCGCTGCCACCAGCGAATCGGTAGCGCCATCTTGGAGCTCAACCCCTCCGGCTTCTACGAAGCAACTCGACCCGCCGGTTCCGTCCGCCGGTTCCGTCTGGGCTGAAAACCCAAGCCCTTCAACGCGCCGAAGCGGCCCCGGGCGGTCACTCCTCGATCCTGATATTAGGTGATATCACCTAATTATCAGGTGATATCAGCTAATTCTCGCGTCGCGGATTGGGGTCGCGGGACGGCGAGCTGGACCTGCCGTTGCCATTCCCGTGACTCACCGACCATCCGCCAGCCACGCAACGCGGCTCCGTCGTGGTTGCCGGTAGCCAGCCCGTTTCATGCCATCAGAGCGGCGGCGGCAGCCGGCCATCGTCGACTCCCTGTAGTGTCGGAGGAACTCGAGAGGAGCTGTCAGGGCGGCAGTAAGGGCCCGCGAATGGCTAAGTCAGTCGATGATCGGGGGGGCCCAAGCCCGAAGCGGTCGCCCACGGTGGCCTGGCGACGCCACGGGAGTTTCTGCAAGGGATCTGCGGAGCGGCAGCCACCCTCGCAAGATCGAGATCTCATTCTGGCGCGAGCGACGGGCGGCGGGAACGCTTGCCAGTGACGGCCAAGGTCCCTCGTTCGTGGGCTACGGGAGGTTCCGCGTGCTGTCGGGCTGGGCGTTTCAGCGACGAGCGCGTGAGGGGCGCGGGGAGTCTTCGGTCTCGTTTGCCTCGGGGGCGAGCGGGTCTTCGTGGGTTGCGGGGTCGTCGACTTGGGCTTCGACGTCGACGGAGACGCGCTGGCGACGGGCAGGGGCGGGACCGCCGCTCGCGAACGGGCCCCACGGCGGGCCGAAGGGGCCGGGAGTGGAGGCGGACGGGCGGCGCGTCTCGGGATCGATGCCGCGATCGTGGAGGAAGCGTTCGAGCTCGGGCGGGATGGGGCCGCCCATGAATTGGTAGCGAATGTGCGCGCGGGCGCGGGCCAGGCCTTTTTGGCCGGCTCGAGCGATTTCGAGCATGCGTTCGCGCCGGCGTGGAACGGAGATGAGCGTGAACAGGAGCGGCAGCAGGACGCCGAAGAGCGCGAACGTGGCGACGCTGGCCAAGCGCAGCGCGAAGAGCAGGACCATGCCCAGGATGACGCCCGGCGGCACGGGCGGCCCGGGACGGTGCCAGTTGCGGGCGTAGTGGCGCGTCGCACGCTCGGCGTGTTTGCGGGCGCGCCGCTCTTCGCGTTCGGCGTGCTTGCGAGCGCGTCGCTCTTCCCGCGCGGCGTAGCGCTGGTGCTGCTCGTCTTCGAGCTCGTGGAAGCGCTCGCGAAGGCGCTCGCGACGGGCGGCTTTGGCCTCTGCGGCGGAGCCGGGGCGCGGAGGTGGTGGGGCCGCGGAGGTGGCGGCGCGCGGCGGCGGAGCCGTCGAGGAGGCAACACCCGGTGCGAGGCCGGAGGCGCGCAGCGCGTCTTCCACGGAGCGCGCCCGCTTGTCCGGATCCGGCTCGAGCATGCGCAAAAGAACGCTGACCAGGCGCCGATCGACCTGGCCACCGAGAGCTTTCTCCACGTCCACGCCCAAGCCCTTGTGTGGCAAATCTTCCGGCTCGCGACCGGTAAGCAGGCTGAGCGCGGTGGCTCCGACCGCGTACACGTCGCTGGCCGGCCCCGCGCGCCCCTGAAACTGCTCCGGCGCCATGAAGCCGAAGGTGCCGACGACGGTGCTGCCGCCCTCCGGCTTCAAGCGGTCCCGCACCGAACCGAAGTCGACCAGGCAGTACGAGCCGTCGGGCCGTAGAATCACGTTGCCGGGCTTGATGTCACGGTGCACGACCGGGGGCGCTTGCGAGTGCAGGTAGCGAAGGCACGCCCCGGCGTCGCGCAAGAAACGCATGACTTGCGCCTGATCGAGCCCGGCTCCGCGCTTGCGTCGCGCGTGCAGCGTTTCGCCCTCGATCTTTTCCATCACCAGGTAGAGCGCACCGTTCTCTTCGAAATGCTCGATGTAGCGGGGCAAGCCGGAGTGGCTGAGTGACGCCAGCACGTTGGCCTCCCGCTCGGCCAGCTCCACGTCTTTCCACGACTTGGCGGAGCGGAGGGTGAAGCGCTTGATGGCGACGGGGCGGCCTTCGCGCTTGTCGACCGCGTCCAGCGTCTCGCCCTGCGAGCCGGCGCCGAGCGAGCCCGTGATGACGTAACGACCCTGTCCCAGCTCTTCGGCCGAGGGTGGCGCGGGAATGGACGAATTTTCGGGGCTGGGGGTCATGGCAGACCCCGCCCGCTTGCGTCAGCCGGTGTTTCGCATGCCCTGCGCAATGCCGTTTAGCGTGGTCCCCAGGGCCTGATCCAGCAAGGGGCGATCGGGATGATCTTCGGCCAGGGTGCGCTTCTTTTTCAGCAAGCTGACTTGAAGCAGGCTGAGCGGGTCTACGTACGGGTTGCGCAGGCCCAACGAGCCCTGCAAGAAGCGGTGGTCGGCGAGCAAGTCACGGCCGCGGATGGCGTTGAGGCAACGCACGGTGCGCATGAAGTCGCGCTCGATTTCGGCGGTGATTTGCGCGTTGCCGCCCAGCTGCTCGACATACAACTTTGCAATCTCGAGGTCGGCCTTGGCGCAGACCATCTCCAGCTTGTCCAGCAGATCGCCGAAGAAGGGCCAGCTCCGGGCCATGTCCTTCAGCACCTGCTCGCCGCCGGGCTGCTTCATCATCGTCTCGAGCGCCGCGCCCGCGCCGAGCCAGGCGCTGACCATCAGGCGCATTTGCGTCCAGCCGAAGTTCCAAGGAATGGCGCGGATGCCCGCCATCGTACCGGCGCCGCGCTCACGGTAAGCGGGGCGAGAGCCGAAGTGCACGTGCGTCAGCTCGCGCACCGGCGTGGCGGTGAGGAACAGCTCGAACACGGCGGTTTGATCGTGCACCAAGGAACGGAACGCGACGCGCGATTGCTCGCTGAGCTGCTCCATGGCAGCGCGGAAGCGCTCTTCGGTGCCGCTGGGCAAGCCTTCGCGCCAGTCGGAGAAATGCGCCATCAAGGTGCCGGTCAGCATCACCTCCAGGCTGCGCTCGGCAATCGACGGTAAGCCGAACTTTTGCGAGATGATTTCGCCCTGCTCGGTGATCTTGATCTTGCCCGACAGCGTCTGCGGGGGAAGCGCGGTGAGCGCGCGGTACACCGGCGAGCCACCACCGCGCCCCACCGTACCGCCACGACCGTGAAACAGGCTGAGGGTGATGCCGTGCTCGCGAGCCACCGCCGACAGCAGCTCTTGCGAGCGGTACAGCTCCCACGAAGCGGCCACGACCCCGACGTCTTTGGCCGAGTCGGAGTAGCCGAGCATGATCTCTTGATGCATGCCGCGCGCCTTGAGCTGGCGCGCGTAGACCGGATCGGTCACCAGCTCGCGCAGCACCTTGGGGGCGTTGGCCAAGTCGGCTTGGGTTTCGAACAACGGGGCCACGTCCAGGTGCGAAACCGGCGGATCGGAGGTGAGGTCACACAGGCCCACCTCGCGCGCCAGCAGCAGCACGCGCAGCAAATCCTCGGCCTTGCGGCACATCGAGATGATGTACGTGCCCGCCGCGCGCTCTCCGAATTCTTCTTGCACCTGGCGCATGGTGCGAAACACGTTGACGACCTTGGTGGCTTCTTCGTCGAGGGTCGTGTGGGGCGACAACAGTGGTCGCTTGCCGAGCAGCTCGCGGCGCAGCCCCGCTTCGTCCAGCTTGCCGACGTCCACGCTACGAGCGATGGCGTCCACGGTGCGGGTGTGGGTCTCCGAATCGTCACGCAAATCGAGGTAATAGCCGGCGAAGCCCAGCGTCTCGACTTGGGCGACGAGCGGCGCGACCAGGCTGCGCACGGCGTGCTCGGCGCCGCCCGCGCGCACGGTTTCTTCCACCAGCCTGAGATCGGCCAGGAACTCTTCGGAGTTGGGGTAGGCGCCTTCGAGCTTTTCGGGGCGGTTGGCGTCGCGCGACGCCACTTCTTGGCGCGTGGCTTCGAGGCGACCGACGATGAAGGTCAGCTTGAGGCGCAAGCTCTCGTTGGCGTTGCGCTTCTTGTTCTTTTCCCAAGCGATCGGCAAAAGCGGCTTGTCGCGCTCGAGCGAGTCGATCAGCGCTTGCGGCGGTGACGAGATGCGATCGGAAATGGACAGGCGATTGATCAGGCCGCCGACCTTCTTGGCGTAGTGGCCCAAGATGGCGTGGGCGTTGCGACGCGCGGCCGCTAGCGTGATTTCGGGGGTGACGAACGGGTTGCCGTCGCGATCACCCGCGACCCAGCTACCGAGCGGGACGTGCAAGGTCACGCCCAGCTCTTCACCGAATACTTCGCGGAAGGCGTTGCTGGCCGACTCGCCCACTTCGGCCGATGCGTCGAGCAGCCGGTCTTCCAGGTACCAAATGACTTGGCTGACCTCGTCGAGCACGCTCGGGCGGTTGCGGCGCACCTCGTCGGTCAGCCACAGGAGCTCGATCTCGCCCTCGACGTGCTCTTCGAGCCGGCGCAGCTCACCGGCCGACGCTCGCTCGCGGCTGAGCAAGGCCTCGGCCAAGCGCGCCTGCAGCTCGAGCAAGGTGCGGCGCGTCGCCTCGGTGGGGTGCGCGGTGAGCACCGGGCGCACCTCGAGATCTTTGATGTAGGCGCGAAGCTCGGTGGAGGTCTTGCCGCGACGCTTGAGCTCCTGGAAGGCCCACAGCGCGCTGGCCGGTTGCGCCGAGTGAGGCGACGTACCCTCGGCCGTCGCGTAGCTCTGACGGCGCCGCACGCGGTGCACTTGCTCGGCCGTGTTGATCAAGAAGAAGAACACCGTGAAGGCGCGCGCGGTCGGGGCCGCGATTTCGAAAGGCAGCGCGTCGACCTTGTGCAGGAGCTCACTCAACGAAGGCGCGGTGGGGTCACCGCGGCGCCGGGCCCGGCAGGCGACGCGCAGGTCTTCGACGGCCCGAAACACGGCATCGCCCTGAAGCCGCTGGATGACTCGGCCGAGCAGGCTGGCGAGCCAGCGCATGTCGTCTTGCAAAGCACGGTCTTCGGGGCGAGCGTCGGCGGGTTTCACGAGTTTCGGTGTCGCATGGACTGCACCGGAACAGCAAGGCCCGGCGCGCCCGGTACAGCCCGATTTTAGGCGGGAATTGCGGGCCCGGGCGCGGGCGGGGGCCGCTTGCTTCGTGCCGCCACGTTCCGGGAACCTGCACGAAGCGCACGTGTTACAGTTACGCGGTTCGTCTCAGCGGGCCCCGCAGTCGTCTCATGCCTTCCTCGATGCAGAAGCTTCCCCGGCGCCTCACCGCGCTGTTGCTGGCGCTGGTGCTATTCGCGCCGGCCAGTAGCTTCGGCAGGCTGCTGTATTCCTGCGGCATGACCGGGCGGGTGACGGCCGGGGCGTGCTGCTGCCATCGGGCCAAGGCTCAGGCCCAGCAGGCCGAGCTGGCAGCGGGGCAGCTCCCGACGGCCAAGGCGGAGAGCCCGGGCTGCTGCAAAGTCGACGACAATCGGCGCAACGCCGTGCCGGCCTCGCTGATGTTGGCCGAAGCGACAGTGCTGGCGGCGGCGCCCAGCGCGCTCGTACCTGCCCGTGCGGCGCAGACCTTGACGTCCGAGCAGGTGAGCTGGCTCGCCCACAGTATTCGTGGGCCGCCGCTGGCCGAGGCGTTCGTCACCAACTGTCGCTGGTTGATCTGAGGAAGGCGCGCGCGCGCCCCCGCTCGGCGCGCGCGTTCGGCTGAGTCGTGCCTGCGTGTTGCCAACGCGCGGGCTGGTTCTTGGCGCTTTCCCCAGCCGCTACCGACGTGGTCGGCCCGCGGCGTCGTTCGGAGACGTTGGATCATGAGCTTGAAGAGCGTGATGGTTTCGAGTCTTTGTTTGCTGAGCGTGACGCGTCTTGCCGCGGCCGAGACGCCCGAAGCGCGCGCGGCGAGTGAAAACGCCGCCGCCGCTGTGGACGAGGCCGCGGCCGACGCCGAGCTGCCCCCACCGGAGCTGATGCTGGAGGTGTGGCGCGTGCCGGTGAAGCGGCCCTACGCGCTGAACGACGCCGACATGATTCGCGTCGGCGTGGAGCAAGAATTCACCGCGCCGGGCGAGCGCTCCGCGCGAAAGCAGGCCGCGGGGCTGCGCGCGCGGGCGCTGAAGGCAGAAGGCGACGCCAGTGCCCGCGCCGTGGCGGAGAGGGCGGCTCACGCTCGAGCCGACCAGTGGCTGGCGGAGCGCAGCCATCGAGTGCACGAAGCGCATCTACAGCTGACGCTGCGTGCGTTGGAGCTGGCCCGCGCGCGCTACGCCGCCGGCGGCTCGCTCGCCGACGTGACCGCGGCCGAGCTAGCGGCGGCGGCGGCGACCGCACAGTTGGCTTCAGATGCGGCGCGCGCCCAAGCGAGCAAGAAGCTGGTAGCAGCCCTTACCGGCGCGGACGCGCCTCCTTCGGCGGGTGAGCGCCCCGAGCTTGCGATGTTGCGCTGGTCGCGTGAAGCGGAGCTGGCCGATGCTCGCGCCGAGCGCGCGCGCAGCGGCTGGCCAGACTTCCGCGTGGGCGCCTCGTACTTTGCGCCGACCTCGGGTCGAGACGAGCACGGCTTCGGCGTCACCCTAGGCATGAAGCTGCCGTGGCTGTGGGGCGATCGTTCGAGCCGACAGGGCGCAGCCAACGCGCGGGCGCGCGGGCTGGAGCAGCAGCTGCTGGCCAAGCGACGCGACTTGAATGCCGACACGGTCGAGGCGGAGGGCGCGCTGGCGGCAGCGGAGAGCATGCAGCGCGTGCTTCGCGAACAGGTGCTGCCGGTGGCCGAGCGGGGCAGTCAGCTGTCGCTGAGCGCGTATCAGAGTGGGCAGGGCAAGCTGGACGACGTCTTGCGAGCGGCCACGGCGCGCGTCGAGGCCGAGATGGAGCTCGTGCGTGTGGAGGGGGAAATCCAGCACCGAAAGGTGGAGCTGGCCTTCCTGCAAGGCCGGCCGGAGGCGTCGAAGGTCGAAGGAGCTGGTCATGTCCACTGACGCAACGCAGAAACCCGTCGACGCCCGGCTCGTTCGCATCATGGCTCGGGTGCGGTGGTTGCTGGTCGCGCTGGCGGCCAGCCTGTGCGTCTTTTCGTGGTGGTCGTTGGCGCGCGCCGACGGAGCCGCGGCCCAGGCGCCGCGCTTCTTCTGCCCCATGCACCCGCAGGTGAAGTCGCACGATCCTGGTGAATGCCCGATCTGTCAGATGACGCTCGAGCCTATCCCGGTAACGCGCAAGAGCTCGGCACCGCGCGCGGTGAACGCGGGGCCCAGCGCGTCGGCGTCGAGCGGCTTGCCGCCGGACGTGGCGCCGTCCCTCGACCTGTCGCTCGACCGCGTTCAGGCCATCAACGTGCGGACCCGTGAAGCGCGGCTCTTGCCAGGCTCGGGCAAGCTGGTCTTACCGGCGGTCGTCGAAGCGCAAGAGCGGGGGCGGGCGGAGGTGCACGTACGTAGCGCTGGCTTCGTCGAGCGCGTGGCGGTGCGCGAAACGGGCGCGGTCGTGAAGGCCGGCCAAGAGCTGTTCGCCCTGTACAGCCCGGAAATCTACCAAGCCCAGAGCGAGCTCTTGGCGCTGAAGCGCCTGGGCGGCGACGCCGACGGCAACGTCGAGCGGGCCCGACGCCGGCTCGAGCTGTTGGGGATCTCGGCGGCTCAAACCGACAAATTGCTGCAAGGCGGAGCCGCCAGCCGCACCGTGCCGGTGACGGCGCCGCTCGGCGGCTACGTCGCGCGCCTGTCGGTCGTGCAAGGCGCGTTCGTCACGCCCGAGGCCGCGCTGTACGAAATCGTCGATCCGTCGCGGGTGTACGTGGTGGCAAGCCTGCCCGAATCGCGCGCGCGCGAGGTCACGCTGGGACAAGCCGCGCGTTTTCTGCAGAGCGACGTCGACGCGCAGGGAACTCCCGGCAAGATCGATCTCATCTATCCGGAGCTCGATCGGAGCGCCCGCAGCGTGAAGCTGCGGCTATCGCTCGACAACACGCAGGGTCACATCTCGCCCGGTCAATTCGGGCGCGTCGAGCTGGCATTGGCTGCCGAGCCCACGGTGGCGGTGCCGCGCGACGCCGTGATCGACACGGGGCGCGGCGCCTACGCGTTCGTCGACGAAGGGCAGGGCCACTTCCGGGCCGCGGCGGTCGAGACGGGCGCGGTTTTGCCCGAAGACGAGCTGGAGATCAGAAAAGGGCTGCACGCCGGCGAGAAAGTGGTGTCCGGCGCCGCCTTCTTGCTCGACTCCGAGAGCCGCCTGCGCGCGTCTTTGGCCCCCAACGACTGACGGACCCCGCCCATGTTGCCCCGCATCATCGATTGGTCGGCTCACCACCGTTGGTTGGTCATTTTGGCGTATCTGGCGATCGCACTCGGCGCTCGTGAAGCCATTCACCGCGTCCCCCTCGACGCCATTCCGGATCTGTCCGACCCGCAGGTCATCGTATTCAGTCAATGGAAGGGCCGCTCCCCCACACTGATCGAAGACCAAGTCACGTTCCCGATTGCGTCGGCGCTGTTGTCGGCGCCGCGCGTGACGGCGGTGCGCGGCTTTTCCATGTTCGGCATGTCGTTCGTGTACGCCCTGTTCGAGGACGGTACCGACCCGTATTGGGCGCGCGCGCGGGTGCTCGAATACATGAGCGGCTTGCAAGCGCGCCTGCCGGCGGGCGTGACGCCCGGCCTCGGTCCGGATGCCACCGGCATTGGCTGGGTGTACAGCTACGCGCTGGTCGACGACTCGGGGCAACGCGATTTGGCCGAGCTGCGCACGCTGCAGGACTACAGCCTGCGCTACGCGCTTTCGAGCGTGCCGGGCGTGGCTCAAGTGGCCAGCGTCGGCGGGTACGAGCGCCAGTTTCAGGTCTTGCTCGATCCTTCGCGCCTGCGCTCTTTCAATTTGACCATCTCCGACGTGGCGGACGCGGTGCGAGGTGCCACCGGGGAGGTGGGGGCACGTAGCATCGAAATGTCCGGCCGCGAATACGCCGTGCGCGGCCGCGCGCAGCTGAAAAGCCTGACCGAGCTGGAAGCCACCGCCATCCGTGCCGGCCCCGACGGCACTCCGGTACGCATTCGCGACGTAGCCAGCGTGCGCTTCGGCGGCGAGGTGCGGCGCGGGCTCGCCGATCTGGACGGCCAGGGCGAAGTCGTCGGCGGCATCGTGATCGCCCGCTACGGCGAGAACGCGCTCGGCGTGATCGAGCGCGTCAAAGCCAAGCTGGACAGCTTGCGCGGTAGCTTGCCGGCGGGCGTCCGCGTCGTGCCGACCTACGACCGCTCGAGCCTGATTCAGCGCGCCATGCACACGCTCAAGGGCGCCCTGCTCGAAGAGATGATCGTCGTCAGCTTGGTGATCATCCTGTTTCTGCTGCACCTACGCAGCGCAGCCCTGCCCATCATCAGCTTGCCGTTGGCGGTCGCGACCGCGTTCATACCCATGTGGCTGCTGGGCGTTCCGGCCACCATCATGAGCTTGGGCGGGATAGCCATCGCGATCGGCGCCACCGTCGACGCCGAGATCGTGATGATCGAGGCGTGTCACAAGAAGCTCGAGCACGCGCCGCCGGGGATTTCGGGCCTGGAACGGGCCAAGCTGCTGGCCGATGCGGCCAAGGAGGTCACGCCCGCCATCTTCTTTTCGCTGTTGATCATCGCCGCTTCGTTCATTCCCGTGTTCGGTCTGAACGGACAGGCGGGGCGGCTGTTTCGACCGTTGGCGTTCACCAAGACGTTCGTGATGCTGTCGGCGGCGCTCGTCAGCATCACCCTGGCGCCGGCCCTGCGCGATCTGCTGTTGCGAGGACGGATCCGCAGCGAGCGTGAGCACCCCGTCTCTCGTTTTATCGTGCGTTGGTACGAGCCGTTCGTGCGCGTGGCGCTGTCACGGCCGCTGACCACGCTCTCGATTGGCTTGTTCGCGCTGCTCTCGACCATTCCCGTCTTCTGGCGGCTTGGCAGCGAGTTCATGCCGGCGCTCGACGAAGGCGATCTGTTGTACATGCCGACGACGCTGCCCTCGATCTCGATCGAGGAAGCCAAGCGACAATTGCAGCTGCAGGACGCCGCCTTGCGTCGCTTTCCGGAGGTGAAGCGGGTGTTCGGCAAGGTCGGGCGCAGCGAAACCGCAACCGACCCGGCGCCCTTGTCCATGGTGGAGACGGTGGTCGAGCTACATCCGCCCTCGACGTGGCCGAAGCGGCACGTGCGCCGCTTCTTTTCGACCTGGCCGAGCCCGCTACGTCGAATGCTGAGCGCCGTATGGCCGGAGCAGCGCCCCGAAAATTGGCAAGAGCTAGTGGAAAAGCTCAATGCTTCTCTGCAGTTCCCGGGCTGGTCCAACGCCTTCACCATGCCCATCAAGACCCGCGTCGACATGCTGACGACGGGCGTGCGCACGCCGGTGGGAGTCAAGGTGCTGGGCCATGATTTGGACGGCATCGAGCGCACCGGCCAACAGCTGGAAGCAATCTTGCGGGGCGTACCGGGCGCTCGCAGCGTGCTGTACGAGCGCTCGCTGGGCGGCAGCTATCTCGATCTGGTGCCCAAGCGCGAGGCGCTTGCCCGCTATGGGCTCTCGGTCGGTGCGCTGTTGAACGACGTCGAAACTGCCGTCGGCGGCGAGCCAGTGGCGACGGCGCTGGACGGCCGGCAGCGCCTGTCGATCAGCGTGCGCTTCAAAGAAGACTTTCGCGCGACACCGGAGGCGCTTTCGGCGTTGCCGCTCCGGCTGCCCGACGGGGCGCAGTTGCTGCTGGGTGACTTGGCCGAAATCAAGCTCGCGGAAGGTCCGCCCATGTTGCGTAGCGAGGCCGGCATGCTGGCCGGCTACGTGTACGTGGACAACGACGACAGTCGGGATTTGTCGGCCTTCGTCGAGGACGCGCAACGCCGCGTGGAAGCGGCGCGCGCTTCGGGCAAGCTGCGCTTGGGCCCCGGACAGTACTTGGTGTGGACGGGCCAATACGAGCAGCTGGCCGCGATGCGCGAGCGCATGAAGCTACTGGTGCCGCTCGCGCTGGGCATCGTGCTGCTCTTGCTGTACGCGCAGTTTCGCAATCTGACCGAGGTGCTGATCGTCATGCTGTCGATCCCGTTCGCCTTGGTGGGCAGCTTCTGGCTCTTGTACCTGCTCGACTATCGCCTCTCGACCGCGGTGTGGGTGGGCGTGATTGCGCTGGTGGGTCTGGCAACCCAGACCGGCGTGGTGATGATCGTGTACATCGACCAAGCTTTCGCGCGCCGGGTGAAGAGCGGCACCGTGCACTCGCTCGCCGACATCATCGAGGCTCACTCCGAAGGCACCGTGCAGCGGGTGCGCCCCAAGCTGATGACCGTGGCCACCATGCTGATCGGGCTGACGCCGCTGCTTTGGGCCACCGGCAGCGGCGCCGACGTCATGAAGCGCATCGCCGCCCCGATGGTAGGCGGCTTGATGTCGAGCGCGTTTCTCACGCTGGAGCTGATTCCGGTGGTTTACACCTACTGGCGTTATGCTCAGTTGAAGAAGGCTCAACGCCTGAACGTCCCGCTCGCGGAGTTGACGGGCATGCGGTAACCTCGGCTGAGGTGACCATCCCTCGTCTTCTGCAAGCGCTCGATTTTGCGGCCGAGCGGCACAGCGCACAGCGGCGCAAAGGCCCTGATGCAGCCCCCTACGTCAATCACTTGATCGAGGTTGCCACGTTGGTTGCCAATGTCGGAAAGGTCGAGGACGTGGAGGTGCTAATCGCGGCCGTCTTGCACGACGTGCTGGAAGACACCCCCACCACCGCCGACGAAGTGAGCGAGCGCTTCGGACCGCGCGTGTGCAGCTTCGTTCAGGCTCTCTCGGACGACAAGTCGTTGCCACGCAAGCGGCGGCGCGAGCTCACGCTGGAAGAGCTGCCCAGCATGGAAGCGTTGGTCAAGATCATCAAGCTTGCGGACCTGAGCAGTAACATCAAGTTGCTGCCTCCGACCTGGTCCGACGCGCGCAAGCTCGAGTACCTGGAGTGGTCGGAGCACGCTGCCAGCATTTGCGGTGCCGAATGCCAGGCACTTGCCGATTTGTATTGGCAGCGCGCTCGGATCACGCGAGCCCGGCTCGAAGCGGCGCTGAGCGCCTGAGCTTCGCCAACGCCACTCGTCGGCTAGACACCGCGCGCTTTTGCGAAGAGCCGCACGACGCGCTCGGCGGTTGCCTCCAAGAGCGGGGCGGCGTCGCGCATGGCTTCGCCGAGCGACATCGGGCGCGCGCACAGCGAGAACATGCCCGAGAGCTCCGGAAAGTCGGAGTCGCGCACGTCGCCGGCGATGCCACCCGCCAGCACCACCACTGGCACGTTCTGCTCCGCCGCTCGCCGCGCCACCCCGACCGGCCCCTTATTGCGCAGGCTTTGTCGATCCAAGTGCCCTTCGGCGGTGATGCAAAGCGCGGCGCCGGAAAGCGCTCGATCGAAACCGATGGCGTCGAGCACCAAGTCGACGCCGGGCAACAGCCGCGCCCCCAGCACGCCGTAAAGCCCTGCCGCGATGCCGCCCGCCGCGCCGCCGGAAACCACGCCTTCCACGTCGCGGCCGAAGTCGCGCGCGAGCACGGCGGTAAAATGCGCCAGCCCGCTTTCCAACAAATCGACCTCGGCCCGGCTGGCGCCCTTCTGCGGTCCGAACAGGCGCGCCGCGCCGTGCTCGCCCAAGAGCGGGCTGTCGACGTCGCAGGCAACGTCGAGCCGTACCTGGCGGGCTCGTGGCTCGAGCTGGCTCAGGTCGATGTGCGAAAGCAGGTGGAGGGCACCGCCGCCACGCGGCAACGGCCGGCCATCGGCGTCCAGCAACCGCGCGCCGAGCGCTTCCAAGATGCCGGCGCCGCCGTCCACCGTCGCGCTGCCGCCGACGCCGAGCACGATGCGCTTTGCCCCCGCTACCAACGCCGCCCGCAGCAGCTGGCCGGTGCCGAAGCTGCTGGCGCTGAGGGCGCGCCGTTCGGTCGGCTCGAGCAGGGCCAGGCCGGAGGCCGTGGCGACGTCGATGACGGCGGTACCGTCGTCGAGCCAGGCGTAGCGCGCCACGCGTGTGCGCCCGAGCGGGTCTTCTGCCAGAGCCTCTTCGAACCGTCCGCCGCGCGCACTGCAGACGACCTCTGCGGTGCCATCCCCGCCATCGGCAATGCCCAGCTCGACGACCTCGATGCCAGGCACGGCTCGGCGTGCACCGGCCGCGATGGAGGCGGCCGCTGCAAACGCAGAGAGGCTGCCTTTCAGTGCGTTGGGGGCGGCGACCAACTTCATGCGATGGCTGGATGTCCCGAAATCCGTTGGGCCGCAAGCGAGGCCACCGCGAGCTGGACGTCGGCCGGCGTGCTCAGGGGCTGACGGTAGGCTCACGCGCTGCGTGGTGCTAGAAATCGCGCCATGGCGAGCGCGATCGAAGTGGCAGTCGATACGTATATTCGAGCCGCAAAGGAGCCGGATGCGACGCTGCGCGGGCAGCTGCTCGAAGCCTGCTTTGCCGAAAATGGTCGTATGGTCACGCCCAGCCGCGAAGTTCGCGGGCGCGCCGCGCTGGCCGAGATGTTCACGCGCTTCTATGCCACCCAGCAGGTGTTGCGCATTCGCCTCACGAGCGCGGTCGACGCGCGTGGCACCATCTTCCGCTACCGGGCGGTGGCGGAAATGCGCGACGGCACCAGCGCCGAAGCCTTCGACGCGGGAGAGATCGACGACAGCGGTCGCATCTCTCTGATCCTCACCTTCGCCGGCCCGCTCGGCGAAGCGCTAATAAAGTAAGACCAAGATGCCGCGCGTCTTGATTAACCTGGACGTGGACGACATCGAGCGCGCCGTAGCTTTCTACAGCGCCGCGTTCGAGCTGCGGGTCGGTCGGCGCTTCGACGACGGCTTCGTCGAGCTACTCGGCGCCGAAGCGCCCATTTACCTGCTGCAGAAGGCCGCTGACAGCCCGCCGTTCGCAAAAGCCGAGCACGGCCGCAGCTACGCTCGTCACTGGACGCCGCTGCACCTCGACTTCGTGGTCGACGATCTCGACGCCGCGCTAGCCCGCGCGCTGGCCGCCGGAGCGGCGCTGGAGGCCGCACCCAGCCAGCACGCCTACGGCCGCCTCGCGCTCTTGCACGATCCATTCGGCCACGGCTTCTGCCTCCTCCAATTCCAAGGCAAGGGCTACGACGAGCTCGGTCCGAGAGAGAGCCCCTAAACGCAACTGCCGCGCGTGGTAGGCGACGCCCCCGAGCGTCAACGCACTAGTCGTTGCCAACCTTGCAGCTCACCGAAGGATCCACACCTCTTGGGCTGCCGCGCCGCAGCTCCTAAGGATCCTACATATTTCCATTGACGTTTCTGCGGCAAATTGATCTTTGCTGTGAATGGTCAATGCAGCGAGATGGCTACGCAGAGACATCGGCGACG
>Ga0068855_100000178_pt1 | contig 81819 bp, 71 predicted proteins | sample KBSCornC52_FD_66592 | JGI IMG/M metagenome (GOLD analysis project Ga0068855, IMG submission 66592) | Corn rhizosphere microbial communities from Kellogg Biological Station, Michigan, USA - KBS Corn C5-2 | ecosystem: Host-associated > Plants > Roots > Rhizosphere > Soil ...
CGTGCATGCGGAAGCTGCTCACCATCCTCAACGCCGTCGTCAGAGACGAGAAGCCCTGGGATCCAGCCTTAGCGAGCGCTTGACATGCCTAATAGCTGCTCCCTGTGAAAAAATCTCGAACGTGCGAGGTGGCCTTCCGCCGCTACAGAAGCTTCTGCGATTCAGGCTGCGGATTGGCAGCCCCCCAGCGGTTGGGTGAGCCCGGTGCGGCAGTAGCGCGCGCTGAGCGGTTCAGGCTTTTCCACGAGTTTTCCCCAGCTCCACGGTACTGACACGCGCGTCGTTCACTCTGCTGACAGAGAATCAACAGAAGGAGTAGCAGATGGACGCAGTGCTGTTCGCTTCGGCGATGGCGGTCGCGGTGTCGCTCCTGCTCACGCTCGTGACGGACCTGTCCGTGCTGCGCGTGAGCCGTCGGCGGGACTACGCAGGACCTACGCCTGGCATCTCCGTGCTCAAGCCGCTCAAGGGCCTGGACGACGGTTTGTACGACAATTTGGCGTCGCTGGCCGCCCAAGACTATCCCGAGCTCGAGCTCGTGTTGGGCGCCGAAGATCCAAACGACCCCGCGCTGCGAGTGGCGCAGCAGCTGCAACGTGAGTTCCCTCACGTGCGCATCAAGGTCGTCTCGGGGGTGGGGAGCTCGGGTCTGAATCCGAAGGTCAACAACTTGATGTCGCTCGAGGCGTACGCCCGCTACGACCACGTGTTGATCTCCGACTCCAATGTGCGGGTCGGCCCCGACTACCTGCGCGCCATCGCTTCCGAGCTGCGTGACCCGAACGTGGGATTGGTGTCGAGCGTGCTGTGCGGCGCCGGTGAACGGAACTTCGGCGCTCAGCTCGACAATCTGCACTTGAACGCCTTCATCATGCGCGCGGTGTGCGGTGCGGACGTGCTGGTGGCTCACCCGTGCGTGATTGGCAAATCGATGCTGTTCCGGCGCTCGGACTTGCAGCGCCTGGGTGGGCTGAAGAGCGTGTGCAACGTGCTGGCCGAGGACTACGTGCTCGGGCAGAAGTACACGCGCGGCGGTTTTCGCGTCGCCCTTTCGTCGTACGTGGTGGAGGCCGTGAGCGCTCACCGCACGGTGCGTGATTTCTGCGCGCGCCACGTGCGCTGGTGTCAGATGCGGCGCCGCATCGCGCCCATCTTGTACTTCGGTGAGCCGCTGCTGAGCCCGCTGCCGTTTCTGCTCCTGGGCTGGCTCAGTTTGCTGTGCGGGGGCGAGGTCGGGTTTGCGTCGCGGCGGGCCATGTTGGCGTTCTTCGCGGGCGGCCTGCTGCTCAAGCTCGCCTCTGACGCCCACGTCCTGTCACGGGTGCGCGGCGCGCGGCTTCGGCTACGAGAGCTGCCGTGCTGGCTGTGCAAAGACTTGATGCTGCTCGGGATCTGGGCGCTGGGCGCCGTGAAGCGCACCGTCGTTTGGCGAGGAAATGTGCTCAGAATTGGTCCCGGCTCGGAGCTTTCCCCGGCTGTCGAGCTCGAGCCGGAGCTCGGCCGTCGGGCCGTTGCATAGCAACTGACCCGGGACTAATACACGGCTGTCACCGAAACGTCACAGCCGCCCGATAGCGAACAGACCGGATGGCACGAATTCTCATTGTCGAAGACGAACAGGACATTCTGTCCGTCCTTGAATACAACCTGCGCCAAGCGGGCCACGACGTGACGACCACTCGCTCGGGTCGGGAGGGGCTGCGGCTGGGCAAAGAGCTGCACCCCGACTTGATCCTGCTCGACTTGATGCTGCCGGACCTGAGCGGCACCGACGTCTGCAAGCAGCTCAAGGAGGCTCCGGCCACGCGTGGCGTGCCGGTGGTCATGCTCACGGCGCGGGGTGAAGAGATCGACCGCGTGGTCGGCTTCGAGTTGGGCGCCGACGACTACGTGGTCAAGCCCTTCAGCATGCGCGAGCTGTCGCTGCGCATCCAAGCCATCTTGCGGCGCGGCAAGCTGCCAGTGGAGAGCGCGGCCAGCATCGAGTTCGGCGTGCTCCGCATCGATCGCGAAGCGCATCGTGTCTGGGTCGAGTCGATCGAAATCGAGCTGACGGCGCTGGAGTTCCGGCTGCTGGTCACGCTGTACGACCGCCGCAACCGCGTGCAGTCGCGCAGCGCCCTGCTCGACGACGTGTGGGGCATTCAAGCCGACATCACGACTCGCACCGTGGACACCCACGTCAAGCGCCTGCGCGAAAAGCTGGAGGCCGCGCGTGACTACGTCGAAACGGTGCGCGGCGTTGGCTATCGCTTCGTGGGTACTCCGGAAGAGGCTACGGCTTGAAGCTAGGGCTGCGCGCTCGTCTGTTCGGTTTGGCGCTCGGGGTGGTGGTCTTGGTGGCCGTGCTCGTGAACGTGCAGCTGCGCCCGCAGCTCGAGGCGCATTTGATGAGCAACCTCGAGCGCGAGGTGGCAGGCAAAGCGCAGCTGGTGGCGGCCCTGGCGGAGGCGCAGCGGCCTTCGGCGTTGGATCGGGAAGGCTTGCAGCGGTTGGCCCAGAAGCTTGCCAGCGAGGCGCATGGCTCGGTGGAGCTATTGGGGGCCGACGGCGTGCCGCTGGCCAGCTCCGAGCGCGTGCTGCCGTCGCTCAGCCGCGCTCACGAGCCGGACTTCGTGGCTGCTCGTTCGGCGCGCCGCGGCCAGGGCTTGCCCGGCTTTTTGGTGGAGGGACGCAGCCTGTACTCGGCGGCTCGTTTCCAGCTGGCGGACGGTTCGGAAGCGGTGGCGCGGGTGAGCCACCCGCTGGGCGCGGTCGACGCGGCGCTGGCCGAGTTTCGGACGACGGTGATCGCGGCGGCGGTGCTGCTGTTCGCGCTGCTGGTTGTCGTGGCCGGATTGATGGAGCGCTTCACGGCGCGCGGCTTGTCGGCCTTGAACGAAGTGGCGCGGCGCATGGCCGCGGGCGACTTGGAGGCCCGGTCGGGGTTGGAAGGTGAAGGCCAGCTGCCGGATCTCGGGCGCACTTTGGACAAGCTGGCGCGCGGTCTGTCGTCGTCGCTGCAAGACTTGCGCTCCGAGCGCGACCGCATGGCCGGCATTTTGGAGGGCATGCAGGAAGGCGTGCTGCTGCTGGACGCCAAGCAACGCATCGTGGTGCTGAACCCCGCCCTGCGCGAGATGCTGCTGTTGCCGGCCGACGCCATCGGCAAGCCGCTGTTGGAGGTGATGCGCAACGCCGAGCTGCGCGACCTGTTCGACCATGCCGGCAGCGACGATGAGCCGACCACCCAGGAAGTGGAAATCGGCAATATCAAACCGCGGCGGCTGCTGGCGCGGGTGGCGCGTATGCCCGGCGCGCGCCGGCAGTTCGTGGCCGTTTTCGTGGACGTGACGGAGGTGCGCCGGCTGGAGTCGATGCGCCGAGATTTCGTGGCCAACGTGTCGCACGAGCTCCGCACGCCCGTGACCTCGATTCGTTCGGCGGCCGAGACGTTGATCGACGGCGCGCTTTCGGATCCTGCGGCGGCGCAGAGCTTCATCGGCATCATCGACCGGAACGCGCAGCGCCTGCAGCAGCTGGTCGAAGACTTGCTGGACCTTTCGCGCATCGAGTCGCGCGGGTTTCGGCTCAGCTTCGAGCCTATCGAGCTGAAGCCGATCTTTTCACAGGTGCTCGGGCTGTTCCGCGAGCGAGCCAGCAAGAAGAACGTCGCCCTGGAAGAGCGAGCGGTGGGTGAGCTACCCAAAGTGCGGGCGGATCGGCGGGCGCTGGAGCACGTGCTCACGAACCTGATCGACAACGCGGTCAAGTACTGCGGCCCCGGCACGAGCGTGTGGCTGAACGTGGCGTTGAGCCCGGACGCGGTCACGGTCAGCGTCGGTGACAACGGCCCGGGCATCGACGAGCGGCACCTGCCGCGGGTGTTCGAGCGCTTTTATCGCGTGGACGCCGGGCGGTCGCGCGAGGTGGGCGGGACCGGGCTGGGCCTGTCGATCGTCAAGCATTTGGTCGAAGCCATGGGCGGCACGGTGGCGGTGGAGAGCCAGTTGAACCAGGGAACGACCTTCTCTTTTACGCTGAAGCGTACGGAGCTGGAGCAGGAGACGGCGCGCGCGGTAGCCTGACGCTTCCGATGAAGCGCTCCACCATCCGTGACGTCGCCGAGCGCGCCGGCGTCTCGACCGCGACCGTCTCCTTCGTGCTGAACAACAACCCGAACGAGGTGATCAGCGACAAGGTGAAAAAACGCGTGCTGGAGGCGGCCGCCGCCCTCAGCTACCACCCGAGCGCCACCGCCGCCGGCTTGAAGCGCAAGCACACCCACAACGTTGGCCTCATCTTCTACAAAGAAGACGACGCCATCGCCAACCAGTTCTACTCGTACGTGGTGCAGGGCGCGGTGAAGGAAGCGGTCGAGCGCGACTACAACTTGTTGTTTTCGTTCATGGGCAGCTCGTACACCGGCTTCAACGATCTGCCGAAGGTGATCCGCGAGCGCAACGTCGAGGGCGTATTGTTCATCCGTCAGACGCTGCCCAAGATGATCAAGGATTTGCAGGCGTTCGGCTTGCCGATCGTGGCCATCGACAACACGCCGCGCATCAAGGGCATCGATTCGTTGCAGATCGACAACCGGCTGGGCGCGGGGTTGGCGGCTGCGCATTTGGTGGAGCTGGGCCACCAGCGGCTGGCGTTTTTGGGCCCGGTAGAGCCGCCGCCCAGCATCGAAGAGCGCGGCGACGGATTCAGTGAGCGCGCCACGTCGTTCGGTGCGCCAAAGCCCCAGCTGATTTCCGCCGCCGAGTTCACGTTCGACGCCGCCTATGCTGCGACGCTCAAGGCTTTGAAGGCCAAGGGCAAAGCGTTGCCCACCGCTATTTTTTGCGCCAACGACGTGATGGCGGCGGGAGCTTTGCGGGCCGCGCGCGAGGCCGAGCTGCGCGTGCCGCACGATCTCAGCGTCATCGGCTTCGATGACATTGCCATGAGCCGCTACACCGACCCGCCCTTGACGACGATTGGGGTCGTCAAAGAGCATTTGGGGCGCCGCGCCATGGGCTTGCTGATCGAGCGTATTCAGGGCTCGACGGCCAAGGTGTTCGCCGAGCTGGCGCCGGTTTCGCTGGTTCTGCGCAGCAGCACGGCCGCGCCGCGCGCGCGCTGACGAGCGCACGGCGCCGCACGCGCGCAAACTCAATAGCTGATGTTGTCGAGCAGCACGACCGCCGGGGCGGCCGTGGTGGAGGCCGAGTTGGTGTCGAACTGCACGCCGATTTCCAGCACCTGCGAGGGATCGTAGGCGTTTTTGTCGGCGTTGTAGTCGGGAAAGCGGGTGTTGAAGTCGATGGCGGTCCAGGTGCCAATGCTGGTGACGTTGGCGACCGACGCGCTGGCGTACACGTAGTTGGCGCCGGTTTTGACGTACAGCTTGGCGTTGGCGGGCGCGGTCATCAGGTCTTCTTCCGTGCCGTAGCCCGACACGATCTTGACCATGGCTTTGATGGTCTTGCCGGTGAGGTCGACGCCCGGAGGATCGATGTTCACGCCCGCGCTGACGTACTGGCTGGCGGCGCTGTACGGAATGTCGAGCTGGAGCGCGCCCGGATCGGGAGTGCCGTCGTCTGCGTTGAAGCTGAGCATGATGTCGCCCTTCGGCACCGGATCGACGCCAGTGGCGCCCGAGCTGTCTTGCACCTTGAAGCCCTGGATGTCCGTGTCGAAGGTGTACACGGGCATGGCTGTCGAGGCGCTGCCACCGGCGCTGGTGCCCGCGCTGGACGTGCCGGCGCTGGACGTGCCGGCGCTGGTGCTGGAGCCAGCCTGGCTCGCGCTACCGCCGGTGTCGTCACCATCGCCGCTGCCTTTGTCGCCGCAACCCACCGCTACCGTGATTAGCAAAGCGCACACCAAGCTCGTTTCAACGCGCATGAGACGTCTCCCTTAATTGCGCCGATGCTAGCGACTTAAACGGTTAAGTCAAGCTTCGGGCCGGTTCAGCGCGTCACGTCGAGCACATGATCGCGAAACGTTTGGGCGTACGGGCTGTTCGGCTTGGCAGTGTCGAACCGCTCGATGAGTGGCCAGGGGTTGCCCTGGGTGTTCGGGGTGTCGGCTTGGCATTGGCCCTGCACGTTCCAAGACCACGCTAAGTAGCCCGTGGCGTGCTCGTCCAGAAACGTCATCAGAGGCGAGACGAAATCGCCGAGGCAATCGTCCTGGCCAATCTCGGTCGCAACGATTGGGAAGTCTTGAGCGAGCGCCAGCGGAGCGTCGTTCCAGCAATCGGCATTGGCGCAGCCGTTGAAATTGTAAATGTGCCAGGCCGGCGCAAGGTTTTCGAGCGGATCGCGGGGACGGAAGTCGCGCCAACTGCTCAAGCTGTTCGAGTACACCACCCCGCCGAGCAGGATGAGCTGCGTGGCACCGGCGTCGCGGATAGTGGTGACCAGGTCTTGCATACCGGCGGCTTGGTAGGGCGTCGCATTCTTTTCCCAGCCGCGCGCCGTACAGCCGTCGCGCCAGCACTGCCAGGCTTCCGGGGTGTCGCGGTTTTGGTCGGGAAAGGGCTCGTTGAACGGCTCGAAGACCACGCCTGAGTCATCGGCGAACGCCAGCGCCACGTCGCGCCACAGGTCCAACGAGTGGTCGGCGTTGGGCATCGGCTGTTGGCCGTCGGCTGCCCCTTCTCCATCGTGCGACCAGTGGAGCTCCAGGATGGGAACGAGCGCGTATTTGTGCAACAAATGCACGTAGCTCTGGATCGCCTGGCGATATTTGTCGCCGGCAAAGTCAAGCGAGGCCCCGTTCAGCGCCAGCCAGCACGACTCGTTCAACGGCACTCGAACCGCGTTGATGCCCCAAGTCGTCATGGCGCGCACCGAAGGCTCGTCGCAGGGCCCATCGAAAAAGCCTCCGCCTTGGATGCAGCGGTACTCGGAGCCGGATCGGTTCACGCCGCGCAGAAATACCGGCGTGCCGCCGCTGTCTTCGAGGCGATTGCCGACCACGTGCAGGCCCTTCGGGTAGTCGTTGGTCAGGGGTTGGTCGTCGTCGGCCGCGCACACGGCTTGGCTCGGCAGCGAGTCGGTCGCGCCGGCGCCGGCATTGCCTTGCGCTTCTGGCGGTGGAACCTCGAAGCCGCCGCAGCTCAGCGTCAAGAGCGCGAATGCGCGGGCCACGCCAGCGGCGCTGTTCATCGCGGTTCTCGGTACAGCGAGATGTCGTCGATCCACACGTCCCAATCACCCGCGGAGAAGCCGAGCTCGAGCGCGACCAGCTGCGCGGCGTCCAGCCTTCCGAGCGGTGACGGCGTTCCGTAGCCTTTTTGCTGCATCAACGCGAACGGCACTTTGACGAAGCGCCACTGTGGCTCGAGCAACAGCGCGAGCCCGAACGGGTCGCACTTCTTGGCGTCTGCGACCCCGTCGGCGGTCGAGCAATACGGATCCATGTCAGAGGACACGGGCGGCAGCGCAGTGAACGGATCCTTGGCGGACAAGAGCATGGCGCGATTGCTCGGCTGCTCCCCGAGCCGCGCCCAAAGCGCGATACCGTCCCAGTCACTGGCGTCGTAGGCCTCCAGAGCCTGCCCGCTATTCTTGGGGTTAGCGTTGAGCGTGATGGCGAGTGTTGCTCCCCAGCCCTGCCGGCCGGTGGTCGGACTCACGCAGATGGCGACGTTCTTGCCTTGCTGGTGGTAGGCGTGCCGGCTCTCTCCACAACGGGGCTCCGGTATTTCGTACGCGAGCGGCTGACCCGTGGGTTGGTTGAGCTCGGTGACGACGCCGGGGCCCAGGTCGCAGGTGGGGGAAGGGGGATCGACTGGCGAGAGCGCGGCGTCGTAGTTGAAGTAAAAGCTGCACGGCGTCGTGGGCGCGCATTCGGGCTGCAACGCGTCCGTCGGTTTGCCGTCCGGCGGCTCGAAGTCGACGATGGTTTGAAACTCCCAGCCTTGGGCGAGCCGTTCAGCGGCGGCCGCGCACTCGTCGACGGGGGCGGCGGCTTCGATGCGGGGGCGCTCGGGGCGACCGTCGTCGGTGCCGCCGCATGCCGACGACAGGAGCGCGGCGGTGACGAGCACACCGGCTGTCAGCACGCTCGGCGCCCGCTGCGCCGCCGTGCGGAGCTGGGACCGGGCCATCGTCACCACCACATGCTCGCGGTGAGAGAGAAGGTGTTGGAGTCGGGCACGATGGAGGCGTCTTCGCGCGCGGGGTAGCCGGTGCGCACGTTGACGCCGGAGCCGTAGAACCAGTGCGAATACTGCAGCGTGACTTGGTCTTGGCTGTTGTAGTCGGTGCGCAAGATCAGCTTGGGCGAAACGACGGCGTAGGTCTTGGCGTCGTTGTCGAGGTCGGCCACGACGCGGTCGTAGCGAGTCGACAGCGCGAGCCAGCTGAGCATGCTGTAGCTGAGCTCTCCGCCGTATTTCAGCTTCTTCACCCCGTCGAAGGCTTTGTCGTCGCTGGCCACGTTGGTGAACATGCCGAACACGGTCGCGAACACGTCCGGCGCGTAGCCCGAGTAGGGCTGGGGGCTGCGCAACAGCTCACCGATGCTCACGTCGTATTGTGCGCCAACGGTGGTGAGAGCGCCGTTGCCCTTGGAGGCGGGGCCCAAATATTCTTGCATCAGGCCAGAGCCGCCGAACGTATTGAGCACGCGGATGACGCCGGACACGCTGCGCGCGTCGTCGGCGGCGGTGTGTGACGCGCCGAGGTAGAAACGGCCGGCTGGTGCGAGCTGCGCGGTCACGTCCGCGCCCAGCACCGTGATCGAACCGTCGCGCGTCGACGGCGACGTGCGGTCATCGCGCGCGAACGCGCCCACGTAGTGCAGGCCCACGCGGCCGCGATCGGCCAGCGCGAGGCCCAAATGCGCGTGGTTGGCGAAGCTGGTGGCAACGTTCGGATCAGCGAAGCTGTTCCAGCCGGCGGGCTCCACACCCAGCGGCGCTTTGTCGAGCTGACCGAGCACGCCATGCTCGGCCAGGAACGTGAGCTTGGGGCTGATGGGAAAACGGAGCTTGGCGGTCTCGCCGACGCCGCCCAGCCGCGCGATCACGGGCGTGTCGTAGCGGCCGAGATCGTATTCACCCATGGCGCCGTAGCGCTCGGAGAAGCCGCCCACGTCGACTTGCAGATCGAGCTTGGAAAAGCCGGGTTTGAAGGTGATCCAAGCGTCGTTGATGCCGAGCTGAGTCGGCGGATTGAAGAAGCCGGTGGCGTTGCTGACGCTGCGCGCGGCGATGATGATGGTCGCGACGGCCTTCGAGTTGCCGTACGAAAACGCCAGCTGCACCCACGGCTGCGGCACCGTGCCGGTGTGCTCGAAGCGCTCGTATTCGTCGGGCACCAGCGGCGCGCCGTGCAGCACGCCTTTGTACTGGTACTTCGTCGGATGCTCGCGCTCGTTCATGCCGGCGCGCAGCGGCACGTTGAGGTAGCCGTGGAAGTCGAAGCGGTAGTCGCTGACGGCGCGCGGGGGAGCGCCGAAGGACGGTTTGAAGCGGCCGGGGAGGGAGCCGGTGTCGGGAGTGCCGAGGGAGAGGCCGAGGAAGGGCTGCGGGGTTGGGGAGACGGGGGCGGGAGCGGGAGCGGACGCGGGAGCGGAAGCGGGGGCGGGAGCGGGAGCGGCTGCGGGAGCGGGAGCGGGGGCGGCAGCGGGTGCGGGAGCGGCAGCGGGAGCGGCAGCGGGTGCGGGTGCAGGAGCGGTGGCGAGGGCGGGGGCGGGAATGGCGGGCTCGGCCGATGGAGCGGGGGCTGCGGGAGCGGGGGACTCGGCGGGGGCGGGGCCGGAGGGGTTGGCGGGAGCGGGGGCTGCGGGTTCTTGCGCGAGGACTGAGGGCGCGAGGGTGGAGCCGATGATCGCTAGTTGGAGGGTAAAAATGGCAGGTTTCATGATCACCACCAAAGCGTTCCGAAAAGGGCGAGCAGGTGTTGGTCGGGCGCGTCCGACACCTGGCTGACTTGGCCGCCGGAGTTGAGCGTCACCACGTGGAAGTTCTCGCGGTAGATGAAGCGCGAGTATTGGAGGGTCAAAGCTTCGCGCGCTTGCCAGTCGCTGCGCAGCACGGCGCGCGCGGTCAAGACCGAGTAGGAGTTGTCGTTCTGTCGCGCGTACAGCGGCACCTTGGGCGCGTTCAAGTACGGCACGACGCGATCGACGCGCCCCGCCAACGCCACCCACGACAGCGCCGAGTACGTGGCTTCGCCGCCGAGCTTGTACTTCTTCTCGCCGTCGCGCGCCGGATCGTCCGAAGCGATCTGCGCGTACATGCCGAAGGCGGTCAGCTTCAGATCGGGGCCGTCACCCCAAAACTCGTCGGGCCGGCGCAGCAACGTGCCCAAGCTGACCGAGTACTCGGCGCCAGCGACGAGCAGCTTGCCGCGACCCTGATCGTTGTTGCGACCGAAGTAGCGATCCATCAGGTCTCGCCCGCCACCGGCGTTCAGCACTTGGACCACACCCGCCACGCTGCGAATGTGCTCGGCTTGGGTCTGTGAAACCGCTAGCCCCAGATATCCGAAGTCACGGAAATTAATGCGCAAATCGGCGCCCAAGATGCGGAGCGAGCCGTCGGCGTGGTCGAGCTCGGGGTGCAAGACAGGTGGGCCCCCCGTGTAGTCGGCGTAGCCGGCGCGCAGGTTGCCGAGGCTCGTCTGGTCGGCTTGGTCGTCGCGCGCGAAGGCAGCGATGTAGTGCAAGCCGGGCGTGATCACGCCGGCAATCTCGGCGCCCAAGTGCAAGTGGTTGACGAAAGTCTGCCCTTCCCAAGGCTTCTGCCAGTTGTTGGCCGGCCCCGTCGGCACGTTGCCCGGAGGACGAGCGAGGTTGGTCTTGATGCCGTGCTCGAGCGTCAGCGTCAGGTTTTGGCCGAGCGGCACTTTGGCGGCCAGGTTCTCACCTACGCCATAGATCGCGCCAATGATGGGCGTACCGTAGTGGCCGGAGCTGTACTGCTCCAAGTTGCCGTAACGGTCGGGAAAGACGCCGACTCGAAAGCTGAGCTTCACCGGGCCGAGCTGGCGCGGCACATAGGTGAGGTACGCGTCGTTGACCCACAGTTGAGCCGCGGGATTGAACGCCCCCGCCGCCCCCATCGACTCCGAGAAGTTCCACGCGCCGAGTGACACGGTGGCGGTCACGCTGGGCAGCGAGTACGAAAACTCGAGCGCCGACCAAACGTACGGCACCACGTTCGTGGTCTCGAAAACGTTGCCGCGCGGCACGACCGGATCGCCGTGCAAGGTCGTCGAAGATTGCCCATCTTGCGGGTCGTGGCGCTTGCCGAGGCCGGCGCGCCCGCCCAGCTGCAGGTGGCCTTTGAAGTCGAATTTGCCGCCACTATTGGGCATGACCGGCGCGCCGGAAACGGGCGCAATGCCGCCCGGAAGCGCCGTTTGCTGGCCCGGCACGTGCGGTGAAAGCCCCAGCCCGATGTGCTCGTTGAACTGTTGATGCCCCGGCAAGTAACCGGGCGGCGGCATGGCGTCGTCGTCGACGCTGGCCGGCACCGCGTCTTCGGCCCAGGCGCGCGGGGTGAGCGCCAGCAGGGCCACGAGCGCACTGAGGCCGCGCAGCGAAAGTCGCCGCATCAGCGATGCCTCCGGTAAAATCCGATGTCGTCAATCCACAAGTCCCACTCGCCGCGGCCCATCTGCACCGTGACCGAGAACAAACCGGACGTATCCAGCGAAGGCGACGCCAGGCCCCAGCCGCCTTGTTGCATGCCGTCGAACGGCACCAAGTAGGCGCGCCACGTGGCGTCCACGTTGATGAAGGTTCCGTACTTGTCGCAACCGTCGGACGTGTCGTTCTGATTGGTGAACGGATTGCACACGCAGGCTTGGTTGGAGTCGTCGGTGCGCGGATCGGAAACTTGAATGCGCACGCCCGACGTGCTGCCCGGCCCCTTGCGGGCCCACAGCACGACGCCTTCCCACTCGCTCGCGTCCGCGCCAGTCGTGCACTCCGTGGCCACATCGGTCTGACCAGGCGTGGCTTGCCCCACTCCGCACGGCCCGACGCCGGGCGGCGGCGGAGTGCGGCCCAGACACGGCGAAATCGGGCACGGTTCGACGTCCAGCCGCCGGCGCAAGTTGCGCCCGAAAACCGCGCCGAACTCCGTCAAATTGCCGCTCAACACGTGCACCGCGTACTCGCTCGCCACATTGGCGGATCCGCGGCAGCGCCCGCCCGGAATCCGCTCGCCCGGTACTGGGTCGGTGTCGGGCGCGGGCGTCTGCAGCGCGCTGCGATCGTTGTTGATGTACCAGCCGGTAGCGGCGCCGGTTTCGAAGTCGTCGATCAGCTGCACGTCGTAGGCGTCGAGAGCCGCGCAGTCGATGGGACCGCTGCCCGGATCGTCGGCGCCGGTCAGCATGATGCCGCCGCATTGTCCGGCCGAGGCCGGGCGCGGCTTGCTGTCGTCGCCGCCGCAGCCGGTCACGCACAGCGCCGCCAGCAAGCCAAAACCGACGCGGCTCATTGCAGTCCCTCGCAAGTGAAGCGGACGTCGTCGATCCAGACATCGAAATCGCGAGCCGGCGTGCCGAATTGCCACTCAATGGCGTACAGCTCGGAGAGGGTGAGCTCCGGTCGCGGATCGCCCCAACCCTGGCGCTGCGCCAGCCACTCGAACTTGACCGTGTAGCGCTGCCAGCCGGCCGCCAATGCGAGCTCGATGCCGAAGTCGTTGTAGCAGTCCTTGCACTTTCGCCCTTCGGGTGCGGTGTAGCCGTCGGGGACTTCGAGGCGCACGTGGCCGGGACCTTTCGCCCAAAAGCTGATGCCGTCGTAGCGGGTGGCGTCGTAGGGGCCGCGCGGATCCGTCAAGGACAAGCCAATGCCGGCGTAGACGCTGTCTCCGCCCGCCGCGCTGTGGCCGCGCATGCGCGCTGCGTATTTCGAAGCGTGCCCGGGCTGAGCGAGCTTGAAATCTCCCTGCGGCTCGAGGGTAGAGCCAGACGAGTCGACGAAAGAGAACCAATAGCCGCCGCGCCCTTCACGAACGACCCCGCGCTTGTCTCCGTCTTCGCCGTCTTCGATCAACCCCGCACCCTCGCCCGGACAAGCGCCCGGAACCAATTGCCGGGCGCGGCCACTAAACCCGGTCTCACTAGCCGGCGTCGTGATGCAGCCGTAGCCAAAGACGGAAGCGGTTCCACACACAGCTGCGCCGAAGACGAGTTGCCGAAGGCGCATGGCTCAAAGCGCCTTCGCCGCGAGCCAACCCAGCGCCACACGCTCGGTCGGGTGAGTCACGCTGACGAACGGTGACGCGGGCGCGCCGTTCGCTTTTTGTACCCGGCACGCTGGCGCTTTTTCGAACGCTTTGGCGTACTCGCCAATGAGCTTGCCGGTCTCGTCGTCCTTGTAAAAGACGAACCGGTCGTAGTCGGGGTAACGAGCCTGGTTCTCGTCGATGCCCGCCAGCATCCACGGCAAAGCCGCGTTGCCGCCGCGTTTGAGCGTGAGCTCGTTCCAGCGTTGGTAGGTGGCGCGCCGCTCTTCCCAGCCCTGCGTCACTTCACCCACGTTGCCCTGCGCGCGCGTCACCTTGATGCCGTACTCCTCCAAAATGGTTGGCTTGCCGAGCTCGCGCGCCACCTTGAGGTGATCGACGATCCATTGCTCGCCGAACTTCTCCGGCGTGCTCCAGTCTTCGGGGTAAAGGTGAAAGGTGCCGAAGTCGACGGCGGGCAAGCCGGTCAACGCCGCGTGGTCGACGCCGTCGTTCGCTTTGTAGGCCCAGTGGTCGCCGCCGCCGTCCAAAAAGCCTTCGTCTCCGACGGACACGAGGTGATTCGGATCCAGCGACTTGATGTAAGTCGACATTTCGCTGGCCCAGTCGGTGAGCGTGCTCTTGTCCCAGCCGCTGCTGGTGTCGAACGCGTTGCCGCCCTTGCAGCGTGGCTCGTTGGCTAGCTCCCAGGCGAACACGCTCGGGTCATCGCGGTAATTGCGGCCATTGACGGTGTTTTTGCGCGAAATGACGTGCTTGACCCAGTCGCGATAGGCCTGCTTCAGCTCGGGCGCCGTGAAGAATTCGTGGTGCTTGTTGCGGCCGTACCACATCAAATACTGATCGATGCCGCCGAACGCGCGCCAGTTGTTGATCAAGACGACGATGACTTTGACGTCGTTCTTGGCGGCGGCGGCCAGCACGTAGTCCAGGCGCTGCAAGCCGTCTTCGCCGTCGTTGTAGGCAGGGCGCTTGGCGGCCGGATCCCAGTACTGAAAATAGACGTTCTCTTTATGCCCTTCGCCGTCGGCGTTGGGCACCGAGCCGTCGAGCGAGCCGCGGTCCAACATGCCCCACACGCGCATGACCTTGAGATCCAGCGCGCGCGCCGCCTGAAACAGGTCGTCGACGACCGGCTTGGGCTTGAAGATGGGGTAGTAGTTGTTGGAGCCGGCAAAGCAAAAAGGCTTGCCGTCCACTTCGAAGCTGGCAGGCGGATTGGTCTGCACGTCGAGCGTGGATTGCGCGTACCGATCCGGCGTCTTCAGGCAGCCCAGGCTGAGCGCGGCGGCGCACAGGGTGGCGCCGACGCGGAGTACGGCGCGGGTACGCACGAGCTTGAAGTCCCAAAAGCGATGCACGAGCTCGGTTTTCTCGTAGCCGCAGTTCTAGGCTACTGAAACGTTTAAGTAGACGTGTTTCTGCAATGGGTCAATGGCCTCGGGCCGGGCGAGGCCACAAAAAGGGCGCGACCCGGAAGAGCCGGCGTTCGGTCGCCGATTGGCTGTCGCCGGGGGCGCTGGGGGCTCAGTGTTGCCGCAAGCGTTCGCGCAGGTAGGCCAGGGCAAGACCGGAGAGCTCGTGCTGGCTCAACCGGTCGGCGAGGTTCTCCAGCAGCTCGAAGGTCTCACTGCCCAGCTTGTGACGGAGGTCCGCCTGCAGCGAGACGCGATTTTGCTCGTCTGACAGGCGCTCGCGCCATGCCGGGCTCCACAGCGTCGTCACGTCGGTCAGCAGCCCGGCCTCGGCTAGGCGCGACCACTCACCCGGGTCGAACCAAACCCCACCACAACGGGCACAGCGTTCGAGAAAGTACGGATCGTTGTTGGTCACACGAGCGCGCCGCAACAAGCCGTGCCCCTCCGGACAGGGGCCGGTGCGGTGGTCCTGCTCGAGCGGCGCCTGGGGCCGTACGTCACGCGCTTGAAGCAGCTGGATGACGTCAGGCTCCGAGAAAGCCAATGGCGGTACCCAAAACCCCGAGCACTTGCTGCAACACAGCGCCAACGAGTGCTCGATGGGGGTGAGCCTGGCGGCATCACATTTGGGGCAGCGCTCGTTCATGAATTGCCCAACGCCTGGCGCGCATCGCGCGCCGACGACATTCCTAACACGAGCGAGCGGAAGCGTCCTCTGCTACCTTCGGACCCGGGAGATCGCCGAAATTGCCGATCGAAATCAGGGAAATGGACTTTGCCAACGAGGCGCACGCGGCCGGCTTCTTGACCGTGCTGGACAGCTACGCGCGCGACGACATGGGCGGCGGCGCGCCGCTCAGCCCCGAGGTGCGTCAGCGCCTGCTGCCGGCATTGCGCGAGCAAACGAACGCGCTCGTGCTGCTGGCGTTCGAGGGCGACGCCGTTTCTGGAATCGCCACCTGTTTCTTCGGGTTTTCGACGTTTGCGGCGCGGCCACTGCTCAACGTCCACGATCTCGCGGTGCTGCCAGCGTCGCGCGGTCGTGGCGTCGGCCGCGCCCTGCTCTCGGCTGCTGAAGAGCGCGCTCGCGCGCGCGGCTGCAGCAAGCTCACGCTGGAGGTTCGCGAAGACAACGCACGCGCTCGGGGGCTCTACCGCGAACGCGGGTTCCGCGACTTCGAGCTGGCGGGCGCCAGTTATCGCACCCTGTTCTTGGCCAAGGGGTTGTCGACAGCGTCATGAGCACGCCCCGGGTGCTGGTCCGACCGGCCACGCTCGCCGACAGCGAGCAAGCGCTGCACGTCGTTCGTCAATCCGTCATTCAGCTATGCGGCGCCGACCACCACGACGACCCCGCGACGCTGGAGCGTTGGCTGGCAAACAAGACCCCAGAGCACTTTGCGCGCTGGCTGGCGCAGCCCGACGGTTTGGTCGTCGTGGCCGAGCTCGAAGGCACCGTGCGCGGCGTGGGCAATGTCGTGCGCGCCGGCAAGATTCACCTCTGCTACGTCGAGCCGGGCTTCGAGCGCGCTGGGCTCGGCGCGGCGATCTTGCGCGCTTTGGAGGCGCAAGCGCGGGCATGGGGCCTCGAGCAGCTCTCACTCGAGAGCAGCTGCAATGCGCGTGGCTTCTATGCGCGCCAGGGCTATCAGTCGGCTGGCGCGCCAGAGGAAGCGTTCGGCGTGCTCCGCTGCTTCCCGTTCAAGAAGGCCCTGCTGCCGACTCTCTGATCGGCCCTGGGCGTGTCAGGCAAACTCGGCGAGAGCGCGCACGGGCAGGCTCAGGTCGTTCGCGTCGCCCGGGGCGGGGGCCATGGGCGGAGGGGAGCTGGAACCGGCTTCACTGCGCAGGGTGAGACCGTTGGGGGCGGCGCCACGGGCGCGCAGCTCACGCGGTGAGAGGCTGTAGCCGCGGCGAATGGCCTTGTTGAAGGCATGCAGGTCGGGAATGCCGACCTCGCAGGCGACTTCTTTGATGGGCACGTCGGAGCGGGTCAATAGATGCAGGGCGCGCTCGAGGCGGCAGCGCCGGAGGTAGTCCGTGGCGGTAAGCCCCATTTCTGCGCGGAACAACCGGGTGAGATGCGCCGGCGAGACCCCCGCCGGGGTGGCCAAATCGGCCAGTGACAGCGGCTCCGAAATGCGGGCTTGAATCACACGGCACGCGCGCTCGAGCGCCACATGACGCCGCGTCTGACGTTGCTCGCTGCGCGTGGTGCGCTCCGACAACTCCCACAGCACGTCCCAAACGCGAGCCTCGGCTTGGGCCGGACGCGAGCGGAATACGTGGATGGCGTGCTCGAAGCGCTCACACAATGGAGTGAACTCACTGCCGAGATCTTGTAGCGCCGCGATCGGCATCGTGTCGCCGGTGAGCGAGCGCAAGTTGAAGTGCGCGTACAAGTGCTCGGAGCGTCCGCGGTAGTGGTACTCGTGACTGACACCGGGCGGGATGATGCCGACGGAGCCGGGAGTGATCTCCAGCTGACTGTCACCTACGAGCAGCGTGGCTTCGTACTTGTAGAAGTGGATGCACCAACTTTGCACCACATAGTGGTCGGCGCTGCGTTCACTGCCGTGACGTGCAGCCGCCATACACAACAATTCAGGCGCGTGCGACAAACGCAAATCCCACGTAGGCACTGCGTGCGACATGTACGATCGGTACCACCAGCCCTGCACACTGACCAGGGCGGCGCGTTGCAAACATCGTCGTTGCGTGTCTGATTTTTTAGAAAGTTTTGTGGGACCGCTCCCCTTCCCGCGGGTTTTTGACGGTACCGGTTCCAGAAATCGACCGACGCCGGGTCCTTGACGCCCGCCCGCCTCGCCGGAGCGCAACTCCCCGCTTGATCATTTAGGTCCAGACATATGGTCTAGCGAGAGTGCTTGAACACCCTGTCTCCGACACGTGGTCCAAACGACTTCGCCCCACGGCTGCGCACGAGCCGGAACGGTTTGGTTGAAGATCACCTTTTACTCGCGGTGCGCGCGGAGCCGCAGGCCCGCGCAAAGCCGGCGCCCCTGCAAGGCGGAAACCCAGCGCCGGAAAAGACGTCGATTGACTTCACGACCCCGGAGAAAAGTGACACATTGCGCTCACAAACAAATGCGTCTGGCGTCTGCTCTTTGCGCTATCGCTCTTCTGGGTAGCGCGTGCGGTGATAGTCGAGCTCACGAGGATGCCGCCGTTCGACACATCGTCTACTGGGAGAAGTGGACGGACTTCGAGGGCGAGGCTATGGGCCGGGTGGTCGATTCCTTCAACGCCAAGGAGCGAGAGCACGCCAAGGCGGAGCCCGGCTACCGACCCATCGAGGTCGAGATGGTCGTCGTCTCGAGCATCGAGCAAAAGCTGCTGATAGCCTGCGCCGGCAAGAACCCGCCCGACGTGGCCGGCATCTACAGCTACATGACCCCGAGCTACGCCGACAAGGGCGCGCTCATGGATCTGACCGAGCGCGCTCGCGCGGACGGCATCGAGCGCTCGCAGTACGTTGGCCGCTACTACGATTTGGCCGTGCACCGCGGCAAGCTCTGGGGCCTGCCCACGACGCCAGCGGCGGTGGCCTTGCACTGGAACAAACGCCTATTCCGCGAAGCGGGGCTGGATCCGGAAAAGCCGCCCGAAACGCTGGAGCAGCTCGACGACATGGCCGAGAAGCTCACCAAGTGGGAAGTCACGTTGCCCGACGGGCAAACGCAGGTGCGGTGGGGCTACCTGCCGCGCGTACCTGCGGCGCAAAAGCGCCTGCTACAGGTGGGTTTCCTGCCGTCCGAGCCCAGCTGGTGGACCTTCTCTTGGGGCTTCGTGTTCGGTGGCAAGCTGATTGACGGAGACAAGGTGACCACCGCGTCGCCCGAGAACATCAGGGCTTATGAGTGGATGGCGTCCTACTCGAAGAAGCTGGGTGTGGACGCGGTGCAGCGCTTTCGTTCTGGTTTCGGCAGCTTCGCCAGCGCGCAGAACCCGTTCTTGTCGGGCCAGCTGGCGATGGAGATTCAAGGCGTGTGGATGTACAACTTCATCAAGAAGTTTGCGGACGGCATGCCGTGGGGGGCGGCGCCTTTTCCGGCGCCCGCCGACCATCCCGAGTTACGCGGCACCGGCAACGCCGAGGCTGACGCCCTGGTCATTCCCACCGGCTCCGCTCACCCCAACGAAGCGTGGGCGTTCATTCGCTACACGCAAAAGCAAGAAGTGATGGAGCAGCTGTGCCTGGGCCAGCGCAAGCACTCGCCGCTCGCGCACGTGAGTGACGAGTTCTACGCCAAACACCCCAACCCCTACATTCGCTTGTTCGCGGAGCTCGGGGCCAGCCCCAACGCCTGGTCCGCGCCCAAAACCGGCGTCTGGAACGAGTACGGCCGCGAGATGGCCACCGCCGCCGACAAGATCGCGAATTTGAGGCTCACCCCGGCGGAAGCCCTGACTTCGGTGCAAGAGCGGCTGCAAGTCTCCTACGATCGCGACCGCGCGATTTTCCTGCGGAGGTCGCGATGAGCCCGCTCGAGCGACGCAAATTCGTCACCGGTGTGCTGTTCAGCTCGCCTTGGGTGATCGGGTTGTCGGTGTTCTTGATCTATCCGTTGCTGGCGGCGCTCTACTATTCGCTCTGCGATTACTCGGTGCTGCTGCCGCCGGTGTTCGTCGGCTTCGACAACTACATCGAGCTGTTTCAGGACCAGTTGTTCTGGAAGAGCCTGTGGAACACCTCCTTCTTTGCCGTCGGCTCGGTGAGCCTGGGCGTCGTGGTGGCGCTCACGCTGGCCATCTTGCTCAACTCGAAGGTGAAGGGCCTGGCGTTTTACCGGACAGCGTTCTTCTTACCGTCGTTGATGCCGATGGTGGCGGGCAGCATCCTTTGGTTCTGCATGTACGCGGGGCAGGGCGGCATCATCAACACGCTGCTGGCCAAGATCGGCATCACGGGGCCGGCGTGGTTGTCGGATCCAGCGTGGGCCAAGGTCGCCATCATCTTCATGGCGGTGTGGGGCGCCGGCAACTCGATGGTCATCTTCTTGGCTGGTTTGCAAGACGTGCCCATGTCGCTGTACGAGGCGTCGATCATCGACGGCGCCAATTGGCTGCAACGCCTAGTCAACGTCACTCTGCCGATGATTTCGCCCGTCATCTACTTCAACGTGGTCATGGGCATCATCGGCGGTTTTCAAGCCTTCGCCCAGGCCATGATCATGACCAGCTCGAGCGGCGCACCCGAGCAATCGACGCTGTTTTACGTTCTGCAGCTGTACAACGTCGGCTTCATGGATCTGCGCATGGGCTACGCCAGCGCGATGGCGTGGGTGTTGTTCATCATCATCTTGGGTCTAACCTTCATGGCCACGCAGCTGTCGAAGCGCTGGGTCACCTACGATCGCTGAGCATCGCGCATGGCAAGCCCGAATCCGCTGCAACGCACGACGCCCATCATCCACCTGCCGCTAGCCATTTTGGCGGCTCTGTTCTTGGGGCCGATGGTGTGGTTGTTCGCGACGTCTCTGCAGCCGCGTGAGCAAGTCGGCAAGGTGCCGCCCGAGCTGCTGCCCAGCCAATACTACATCGTCGAAGGCGGACGGCACCTCTACGTCACGCCGCCGCAGCCCGTCGGCAGCCCCAAGCTGTTGGTGGTGCCTGGCGCAGGCCCGAATCGCGGCGAGCAGCTGCTGGTCGAGCCCAAGCAATTTCAAAACGGCAAGCTGACCCAAGCCGTGCGCGTGGCCGACCGCGTCGAAGAGCAGTCGTTCGACGCCGCGCTGGTGCGCCCCGTTCCGGCCGACGCCGTGCTCGTCAAAGAGTGGCTGCTCAGCAAATACGCCAAGAAACCAGCGCGGGTCTTTTACGTCGCCCGCGCCGACGTAAAATCGGAGATCAAGCCGGTCTGGGGCAACTACGCCGAAGCGATCAAGGCGCTCACCTCGGGTGAGAAAGACAAGGGACGGCCCCTGTCCGAGCTGCTGGGTCTGTCGGTCTTTCCGTGGACCAAGAACGGCGCGCCCGGTCGTACCATCACGTTCCTCACGTACCTGTCGAACACGTTGTTGGTGGCGTTCTTGGGCGTGACGGGCACGGTGCTGTCCAGCGCGCTCGTGGCGTACGGGTTGTCGCGCGTTCAGTGGAAGGGTCGCGAAGCGCTGTTCAGCGTCACGCTCGCAACCATGATGGTGCCGTTTCCGGTGTTGATGATTCCGCTCTACTCTGTGTTTCGAGCTTTCGGTTGGATCGGCACGTTGATGCCTTTGTGGGTGCCCGCCTTCTTCGGTAGCGCGTTCAACATCTTCCTTTTGCGTCAGTTTTTCATGACCATTCCGAACGAGCTCTCGGAAGCGGCGCGCATCGACGGCTGCAGCGAAATCGGCATCTTCTTTCGCGTGATCCTGCCGCTGGCGCGGCCGGCGCTGTCGGTGGTGGCGCTGTTCCACTTCCTGTTCGTGTGGAACGACTTCTTGGGGCCGCTGATCTTCTTGACGAAGCCGGAGACCTTCACGATGGGCTTGGGGCTGCAGCAGTATCAGTCACAAAACGGTGGCAGCGAGCACCACCTGCTGATGGGCGCCTCGGCCCTGCTGGTGCTGCCCATCATCGTGCTCTTCTTCTTTGCCCAAAAGACCTTCATCCAAGGCATCTCGACGACGGGCATGGGAGGGCGTTAGCCCGACCATGAAACTGCGAAGGCGCGGGCGCTAGCCCGACCATGAAACTGCGAACGCGCGGGCGCTAGCCCGACCACCCCTCGCGCGCCGTGCTCGGCTGGGCGAGTAGGGGAGAAAAGCCGACAAGCGTTGTCGGGTTTTCATCCGGTGTTTCACCTACCCCAGGTGTAGTAGAACGCGCGCGCGCTTTCAGGCCGAGTGGCTGAAGTGACCGCCGTTTGCGGTGATTTCACGGGAGCGCCTCTGAACCGTCACAGAGCCCAGGCTTTGTGACGCCCCAAGGACGAACTGATGAAACACAGCATTCTAGGCACCGCACTACCGCTCCTTTTGGTTGCTACTCCGGCCCTGGCGCAGGCGCCTGCGGCTCCCGCTCCCGCTCCGGCAGCTGCCCCCGCCCCGGTGCCCGCTCCGGCTTCGGCTCCAGCCCCCGTGACGGCGGCGCCTGCCGCTCCGGCCCCTCTTCCGCCTGCACCCCCGCCGCCGGTCGCGGTTGCGCCCGAAGCGGCCCCCGCACCCGTCGTGGTGGAGGCTACGAAGAAGGAAGAAAAGTCCGACGTTCCCGACAAGGTCGCGGTCTCGAAGACGGGCTTCTTCCAACCCAGCCTCAACCTGCAGGTTTGGGCCATCGCCGAGCACCTGGGCAACGCCCGCACCGACAAGGACGCTTGGGCCAGCTCCTTTCGCATTCGTCGCGCCGAGGTCAAGGCCAAGGGCGAGATCATCCCGAAGACCGTGAGCTACATGGTCATGTTCGACCCGGCGCGTCTGCTCGATCTCAAGAGCACGCCCGTGAACAACACCACGACCGCCGCCGACGGCACCATGACCACCACGCCGGTGAACACGCTCGGCACTGCGTCGGCCTACGGTGGCTCCACGATCCTGACCGGCGCCAACACGTCGATCTTGCAGGACATACAGCTCACGTACATGACCGACTATGCCGACATTTCGATCGGCCAATTCAAGATCCCGGTCAGCTTGGAAGGCTCGGGCAGCGCGTCGAAGCTGTACTTCCCCGAGCGTGCGCTGGTCTCCCGAGCGTTCGGCGACAAGCGCGATCTCGGCTTCAAGATCGAGAAAAAATTCGAGTATTTCGGATATCTGGCGGGCGTGTACAACGGTGCGGGCCAGAACAACCTCGACGGCAACGACCAAAAGGATTTGGCTCTGCGCCTCGAGGCCTATCCGATCAAGGACGTCACGCTGGCCGTGGTCGGGTACACCAGCGTTGGTGATCGCGACCTGCCCGGCACCAAAGACCGCATCGAAGGCGACTTGAAGATCGAGAAGAGCAACTTCTTGCTCCAGGCCGAGGCGATTCGCGGCTGGGACGTGACCGGCACGGCGGCGGCGCACAAGAAGATCGAAGGGCAGGGCTTTTACGTCCTGGCCGGTTACACCTTCTTCGACCAGCTGCAGCCGATCGTGCGCATTGGCTCGATCGATCCGGAGGTGGGTGTCGACGAGCACGGCGCGACCGCGATCGACAAGAACGACGAGCTGACGGCATACGAGTTTGCGCTGAACTACTACCTGAAGAAGCACGACGCGAAGGTGCAGCTCAGCGGCAGCTTCTTCGATCCCGAGCAGCGTGTGTCGAAGACGACGTTCGACCTGATCTTGGCGAGCCAAGTCGCTTTCTGAGCGGCGACTTCGGGCGACGGCGAACGTTGGCTCGCGGGCCGGCGTTCGCCGTCAGCAACTATCGAACATCATTGCGCTTCTGTGCGCCCAGCAGGGTGCGACCAAGGGCAGTTCACAGAAACGTCACAAATCTGTTTCGGCCCCGCCGCGCCTATCCCAGCGGCTTCAGTTAGGAGAACCCGGATGTTTTTTGGAAGACGCGAATTGTTGGTCCTGGCCGCTGGCCTGTCGTTCGCTTGCAACAAACCCGCTCCTGCGGGCGACAGCAAGGGCAGCGCCGCGAGCCCGGCGCCGGTGCCGAGCCAAGCCGGCCCGATTTCACTCAATGGCGCGGGCGCGACGTTCCCGAACCCGCTCTATTCGAAGTGGATCGCCGAATACAACAAGCAGTTTCCGAACATTCGCATCAACTACCAGCCCATCGGCTCGGGCGGCGGCATTCGGCAAATCATCGCTGGCACCGTCGACTTCGGCGCCACCGACGCGCCGATGAAGGAAGACGAGTCCAAGCAGGCGCCCGCCAAGCTGTTCCACATTCCCGCCACCATCGGCGCCGTGGTCATCAGCTACAAAGTGCCCGAGGTGACCGAGCCGCTCAAGCTCAGCCCGGACGTGTTGGCTGACATCTACCTCGGCAAGATCAAGAAATGGAACGACCCCAAGATTTCCGCTGACAACAAGGACGCGAAGCTCCCCGCCAAGGACATCTCGGTCGTCTACCGCACCGACGGCAGCGGCACGACCAACGTGTTCACCGACTACCTTTCGGCGGTCAGCGCCGAGTGGAAAGAGAAAGTCGGCGTGGGCAAGAGCGTCAAGTGGCCCACCGGCCTCGGCGCCAAGGGCAACGACGGCGTCACGGGGCAGCTGACCACGACCCCGTACACCATCGGCTACATCGAGCGCGCTTACGCGACCCAGAACAAGCTGCCGATGGCGGAGCTGAAGAACACAGCGGGCAAATTCGTCGCTCCCACGACCGCCGCGATTTCGGCGGCCGCCGAGGGCGTGGAAATGCCGGCCGAGCTGTACGTCTCGCTGGTCAACTCCAGCGCCGAAACCGCCTACCCCATCTCGGGCTACAGCTACCTGCTCGTCTACGCTGATGCCAAGGACGGCACCAAGGGCGAAGCCATCGCCAAGTACTTGTGGTGGGCGCTCCACGACGGACAGAAGTTCTCGGAGTCGCTCGACTACGCGCCGCTGCCGGCCAAAGTCGTCACGCTCGTCGAAGCCCGCCTGAAAGAGCTCACGGCCGGCGGCAAGAAGTTGCTCTAGGTCAGCATGACCATTCAGTCCGACGTTTCGTTGATCCGGCCGCGCTCCAAGCTGCGCTTGGCGCTTGGCCGTGAGGCGAACTTCGGCGACCTGGCGTTTCGGCGCATCACGGCGCTGTTCGCCGGCTCGGTGATCGTGCTGCTCGTCTGGATGGCGGTCGAGATGGGCCTGGCCTCCAAGCTGAGCCTGGCAGAGTTCGGCTTGGGCTTCTTGACCGGCAGCGACTGGAACCCCGTGCGCGACCACTACGGCGCGTTGCCGTTCGTGTTCGGCACGGTGGTCTCGTCGATCTTGGCGTTGTGCATCTCCGTGCCCATCTCGCTCGGCATTGCCATCTACTTGTCCGAGCTGGCGCACCCCAGGCTGAAGACGCCCATGGGGTTTCTGGTCGAGCTGCTCGCAGCCGTGCCGAGCGTGGTCTACGGCCTATGGGGCATCTTCGCGTTGGCGCCGTGGCTGCGCGAAAGCGTGGAGCCCATGCTCGCAAAAACGCTGGGTTTTTTGCCGCTGTTTCAGGGGCCGCACCAGGGCTTCGGCATGCTGGCGGGCGGCATCATTCTGGCCATCATGATCACCCCGACCATCTCGTCGGTTTCGCGCGAGGTGCTGCGGGCCGTGCCGCACGCGTTGCGTGAAGGCGCCATCGGCCTCGGCGCGACGCGCTGGGAAGTCGTGCGCGTAGCCGTGCTGCCCTACGCCAAGTCGGGCTTGGTCGGCGCCGTGATCTTGGGCCTGGGTCGCGCCCTCGGCGAAACCATGGCCATCACGATGGTGATCGGCAATCGCTCCGAGATCTCGCTGTCGCTGTTCGCGCCCTCCTACACGATGGCCAGCGTGATCGCCAACGAGTTTACCGAGGCGACGGGCCAGCTTTACCTGTCGGCGTTGGCCGAGGTCGGGCTGCTGCTGTTCTTCGTGACGGTCGCGCTCAACGTGTTTGCGCGGCTGTTGGTCTGGCGCGTCGGCAAGTTGCCGGAAGGGGGGCGGCTATGAACCTGGGCGCCGCGACCTACGTCCGCCGCAACTTGATCGACCGCGTGATCCGTGCCCTGTGCGTGGTGGGCACGGTGGTCGCGCTCATTCCGCTGTTCAGCGTCCTCTACTACGTACTCGTTCGCGGCATCGGCGGCATCAACCTGGATTTCTTCACCGAGCTGCCGAAGCCCGTCGGCGAGACCGGCGGCGGCATGGGCAACGCGCTCTTGGGCACGCTCAAGTTGGTAGGTCTGGCGGGCCTGTTCGGCATTCCACCCGGCGTTTTGGCGGGTATTTACCTGGCCGAGTTCGGTGGCTCGAGGTTCGGGCGCACGGTGCGGTTCGCGGCCGACGTCATGTCCGGCGTCCCCTCCATCACCGTCGGCATCTTCGTCTACTCGCTCGTAGTGGTGACGACCAAGCAGTTCTCGGCCCTGGCGGGCGGAGTCGCCTTGGCCATCCTGATGCTGCCGATGGTCACCCGCACGACCGAAGAGCTGCTCAAGCTCGTGCCGGAGTCGCTGCGTGAGGCGGCGCTCGGTTTGGGCGTGCCGAAGTGGCGCGCCACCTTGCGGGTCATGCTCAGAACCGCGCTACCCGGCATCGCCGTGGGCGTGATGCTGTCGGTGGCGCGCGTGGCGGGTGAGACGGCGCCGCTGTTGTTCACCGCCTTCAACAACCGCTTCTGGTCCAGTGGCGTGATGGAGCAGGAAGCGTCGCTTCCCGTGAACATCTACACCTACGCCGTTTCGCCCTACGAAGCTTGGCATCGTCAGGCTTGGGCAGCGGCGCTAGTGCTGCTGGCCACCGTTTTGATCCTCAACATCACGGCGCGCTTTCTCGTGCGTAGCCGCGTGGGGGCCCGATGAACTTGGAACCTTTGACCAGCGTTGCGAAGAAAGCCGCTCAAAAAAAGGCGGACAACACGGAGCCCATGCCGCCCGAAACACGTCCGGTACACGACGGCGCTAAGTTGGAGGGCATGGAGCCTGCAGCGGCGCCGGGGCCGGAGATCGCCAGCCGCCCGCGCTGGGACGAAGTCAGCGTCAGCCAAATCACCCCCAAGATGCGCGCCGAGGGGCTGCACGCCAGCTTCGGCAGCTCGGAAGTGATCAAGGGCATCAGCTTGCCCATCGCCGAGAAGCTCGTGACCGCCATCATTGGCCCGTCCGGTTGCGGCAAGTCGACGTTTCTCCGCTGCTTGAATCGGATGCACGAGGTCGTGTCCGGCGCGACCACCAAAGGCAAGGTGCTGCTGGACAGCCAGGACATCTACGACCGCGACGTCGACCCGGTGCGGGTGCGGGGTCGGGTCGGCATGGTGTTTCAGAAGCCGAACCCGTTCCCGACCATGTCCATCCGCGACAACGTCCTGGCCGGCCTTCGGCTAAACGGCGTCAAACTGAAGGACCCGGACGGCCAAGTCGAGAAGGCGCTCCGGGCGGTCGCGCTCTGGGACGAGGTCAAAGATCGCCTGGCCAAGGCCGGAACGAGCCTGTCCGGCGGCCAGCAGCAGCGCCTTTGCATCGCCCGCGCCCTGGCGCTGGAGCCCGAGGTCCTGCTCATGGACGAGCCCTGCTCGGCGCTCGACCCCATCGCCACCGCCAGGGTCGAGGAGCTCATCCATGAGCTACGCGAGACCTACACCATCGTCATCGTGACCCACAACATGCAGCAGGCGGCGCGAGTCGCGAATTTTACGGCCTTCTTTTACTTGGGGCAGCTGGTTGAGTACAATCGGACCCAAGTCATCTTCACTCGCCCCAAGGAACAGCGGACCGAGGACTACATCACGGGGCGTTTCGGCTGATGGCTTTCTTGGACATTGATATGGCCGATCGCCGGCACACCGACCGGGAATACGAAAACGAGCTCGCGCAAGTGCGGGAGCGCATCTTGCTGATGGGGGCGCGCGTCGAAGAAATGATGACCGCGTCGCGCAAGTGCTTCGTCGAGCGCAACGCCGACCTGGCCAAGGCGACCATCCGCAACGACCACCAAATCGACACGCTCGAGATCGAGATCGACGAGCTGTGCTTGCAGGTGCTGGCGCGGCGCCAACCGGTGGCATCCGACCTCCGCTTCATTACCGCCACACTGAAGCTGGTGACGGACCTCGAACGCATCGGCGATCTGTGCGTCAACATGTGCGAGCGCGTCCAAGAGCTGTGTGAAGACCCGACCTACCCGACGCAGGGCCCCATCCCGCGCATCGGCGAAGCGGCTCAGGCCATGCTGCACGACGCGCTCGACGCCTTCGTGGCCGGGGACGCAACCAAAGCCGAGCAGGTGGTCGACCGCGACAACGTCGTCGACGCCTACTATGCCCAGCTGTTTCCCGAGCTGGTCGCGCACATGATGAGCGATCCGACCGTGGTGTTTCGCTCCACCCGCATGCTGTCGATCGGCAAATACATCGAGCGTATCGCCGACCACGCCACCAACATCGGCGAGCTGGTGGTGTTCATGGTGCGCGGCCTGGACGTGCGCCACACCGGTCCGGCGTCCAACAACCCGACGGCTTAGAGCCCGGCCTCGGGGAGTCAAGTCAAAAGCAGGCCATCCGGTCCGCCTTGGCCGCACTTGTGCGGCTTGGTCGGCTGCGTATGACGAGCCGATGACTTTTCGTCTTTATTCATGACGATCGCGGTTCCATTGATCGAAGAGCCTGCCTAAGGTCCCCGACGCTTTCGAGGACGCATGTTTGGCATTGGATCCAGCAAGAGCGACCGCTCTTTTTACGAGGCGTTCGAACGTCACGCGGCCCAGATCGTGACGGCGGGCAAGCTGATCACCGAGATCGTGCGCCACCCGGAGCGCGCGGTCGACATCGCCAAGGCGATTCACGACGTCGAAAACGCCGGTGACATCATCACCCACGAAACGATCGCACGCCTGCACAAGACGTGGATTACTCCGATCGATCGCGCCGACATCCACTCGCTCATCACCGCCCTGGACGACGTGCTGGACCTGATCGAAGCCGCGTCCGAGCGGGTGGCCCTGTACGAGGTAAAAGAGCTGCCCGAGTTCGTCGTCACGCTGGCCGACTCCCTACAGTTGGCCACCGAAGCCGTGGACAAGGCCATCAAGCTGTTGCCCCAGGTCAAGCAGCCGAAGCAGATGCTGGACCTGTGCATCGAGATCAACCGGCTCGAGAACCAGGCGGACAAAGCCTACCGGCACGGCTTGGCCACGATGTTCAACGGCAACTACGACGCCATCAACGTCATGAAGTGGCGCGACATCATCGACAACCTCGAGTCTGCCACCGACAAATGCGAGGACGTCGCCAACATCCTCGAAGGCATCGTGCTCGAGTACTCCTGAGCGACGACTCCCCCCGATGGAAGCTCTGATCGCAATCATCGCGCTGGCGTTGGTGTTCGACTACATCAACGGTTTCCACGACGCGGCCAACTCCATTGCCACCGTGGTCTCGACGCGGGTGCTCTCGCCGCGCCAGGCCGTCCTTTGGGCGGCTTTCTTCAATTTTATTGCGTTTTTCTTCTTCGAGTCGCACGTCGCCGGCAACATTGCCAAGGGCGTGCACGCCAACGTGGTCTCGCTCAGCTTGGTGGCGGCGGGGCTGATCGGCGCCATCGTTTGGGATCTCATCACCTGGTGGTTGGCCCTTCCCACCTCGTCGTCCCATGCGCTGCTCGGTGGCATGGCGGGCGCGGCGGTGGCCAAAGCAGGCTTTGGCTCGCTCGAGCCAGCGCTCTTCATCAAAGCCGGCATCTTCATCGTCGTGTCGCCGCTGATGGGCATGGTGCTGGGCGCGCTGATGATGCGGCTGGTGATGGCGATCTTCGCTCGCCGGTCACCCAGCGCAGTGGACAAGGGCTTTCGGCGGATGCAGCTGGTATCGGCCGCGCTGTACTCCATCGGCCACGGCGGCAACGACGCCCAGAAGACCGCCGGCATCATCGCCGCGGCGCTGATCGCTACCGGTCACCTGCAGTCGGCACCCGGGGTGGCTCCGCACGTCCCAGTCTGGGTGGTGCTGTCCTGCTTCGTGGCCATGGGTTTGGGCACCCTCTCGGGTGGCATGCGCATCGTCCAGACCATGGGCATGCGCATCACCAAGCTCGCCCCGGTCGGCGGTTTCTGTGCTGAAACCAGCGGCGCCATCACGCTGTTCGCTGCCACCGCCATCGGCGTTCCGGTCTCGACCACCCACACCATCACCGGCGCCATCGTGGGCGCCGGCAGTCAGTGGAAGGTGTCGGCCGTGCGCTGGGGCGTGGCCGGCCGGATTGTTTGGGCCTGGATCCTGACCGTCCCTGCCGCCGCGCTGATCAGCGCCGTCGTCTACCTGTTGGCGACCGCCCTCGGCGTGCAGCCCTAGAGCCCGCGCAAAACTTTCCGAAAAAAGCGCTCGCGAACCGCGACGCATGGCTGTAGGGAGACCGAGTGCGCCGAGCGTCCGAACGGCCGATTCCCGATGACGAGCTAACCGCGGCCGACCTGCGGGAGATCTGGTCGATCCTCTCGTTGGACGAGCGCGTACAGGGCTTTCGGGTTCTGCCTCGCGAAGAGGCGGAGAACCTGCTGTTCGGTTTGACCGACTCGGACCTGACGAAGCTGGTGTTGGCGCTGAAGCCGAGCGACCGGCGCTACTGGGTCCGGCTACTACCGCCCGACGACATCGCCGACTTGATCCAGAGCGCCCCTGCCGAGGAGAAAGAAGCGCTGCTCGGTTTGCTCGACGAGCGCACGCGGCACGAGGTGAACGCGCTGCTGGCCTATTCGGAGGACGAAGCGGGCGGTCTGATGAACCCGCGCTACGCCCGCGTTCGACCGGACATGACCATCGACGAGGCCGTCAGCTACCTGCGCAAGCTGGCGCGCCAAAGCCTGGGCACTTTTTCTTACGCCTACGTGCTCGACGAGCAACAACGCCTGCTCGGCGTGATTTCCTTGCGCGAGCTGTTCGCCTCCAGCGGGGAGCGCAAGGTGCGGGACGCCATGCAAACCGGCGTCGTGACCTTGCAAGAAAACGTCGACCAAGAGACGGTGAGCCGGGTGTTCGCGGAGACGAACCTCGTGGCCATTCCGGTCGTCGACGACGAAGGGCGGATGAAGGGCATCGTCACCGTCGACGACGTCGTCGACGTGGTCCAAGAAGAAGCGACCGAAGACATTCAGAAGTTCGGTGGTATGGCCGCCCTCGAGGCGCCGTACCTGGCGACGGGCTTCTTGGAGATGGTGAAGAAGCGGGGCGGCGTGCTGGCCGTGCTGTTCGTGGGTGAGATGCTCACGGCCACGGCCATGAGCCAATTCGAAGACGAGATCGCCAAGGCGGTGATCTTGGCGTTGTTCGTGCCGCTCATCATCTCCAGCGGCGGCAACTCGGGCTCGCAGGCTTCGACGCTGGTCATTCGCGCCATGGCGCTCGGTGAAGTCGAGCTGCGCGACGTGTTCCGGGTGCTGCGCCGTGAGCTCGGTGCGGGCTTGGCCATGGGCTCGGGCCTCGGCATCATCGGTTTTACGCGCGTGGTGGTTTGGCAGCAGATTTGGCCGATTTACGGCGCGCACTACCTGTTGGTCGCTACCGTGGTGGCGCTGAGCTTGGTGGGGGTCGTGATGCTGGGCACGGTGACGGGCGGCTTGTTGCCGTTCTTGCTCAAGCGGGTCGGTTTGGATCCGGCGAGCTCATCCGCGCCGTTCGTGGCGACCATCGTCGACGTGGCGGGGCTCGTCATCTACTTCACGGTCGCGGGCGCGTTGCTCCACGGCACGATGTTGTAACGGCTCAGTCGCCCAGCAGCGCCGCCAGCGCGCCCGCCGCGAGCAGGTCGTCGAAGGCGTAGGTGGCGCCGTGCTCGAGCAGCTGCTGGGCGCTGAACGAGGCCGTCCCGACCCCGATCGACTCGGCGCCGATGCCGCGCGCGGCGTCGATGTCTTTGGGGGTGTCACCGATCACGACCACTCGGCAAGCGCTGACTGGCACGCCCAGCCGCTGCGCGCCGCGCAGGGCTCCGGTGCGGATCAGGTCGACCCGCAGCTCGTGATCGCTGCCAAAGCCGCCGAAATCGAAGTGATGGTACAGGCCCACGTGCTCGAGCTTGAGCCGCGCGCCTCGTTCGAGGTTGCCGGTGCCCAAGCCGAGCGCCATGCCGCGCGCGCTGGCTGCGGCCAGAGCTTCAGGCACGCCGACGTGGACGCGGTAGGTTTCTGGCGTCGAAAGCAGCAGCTCCGCCTGGAGCTCGCCCAAGTAGATGTCGAGCACTTGGTCGATGGCTTCGTCGGTCGGGGCGACCCCGATGGCCTCCAGCCCCAGGCGCGTGATCGAGCGATCGGTCATACCGTCGAAGCGGATGAGCGAGCAGGCGTCGGCCCGGCCGTGCGCGCGTTCGAAGGCGCGCTCGACCGCGCGTCGGCCGACGCCTCCCGTCGTGACCAGAGTTCCATCGATATCGAACAACAGCACCGTCGGGCGAGCCACCCTGCCTCCTTAACGAGGGGCGGGCGGGCGTGCCATCACAAATCGTCGCGGCGGTTTGAACGGTTTTCGGGCCCCCGGGCACCCCCCGGTATGAAGCGATTTTCGAGCCGCTTTGCGGGAGGCGTCGGCGCGGCGCTCGCGCTGGTTCTGGTCCTGGCCGCCGTGCCCAGCCGGGCCGCCAACACCGTGCAAGGCCCCGTCACCTCAGGGTCTTCGGCGCCCGGTCACGCGGGAGCCGCTCGTGACGGCTACGACGGACCGCCGCTCTTGCTGGGCAATGGCAGGAAGATCAAGGTTGGCGGCTACGCCAGCATGGGTGGCGCCTACACCCGCATGATCGGTCTGGACAGCGGCCTCGTGAGCCTGGAAGCCGCGCTGTTGCTCGATCATCGACTCAGCCTGGGGGTGACCGGTTACGGCTTCACTCGTACGCCTCGCGGACCCACGGCGCTGGATGGCACGCGCCAGCAGTTCGGGGCCGGTTATGGCGGATTTTCACTGCGTTATTCGGTATTTGCGCCGGGCGTCCCGGTCTACGGCACCTTCGGGCTGGTGCTCGGCGCGGGCGCCGTCAACCTGCACCGCGACGACGGTTGGGACAACGAGGTCAGCTGGGATGATGGCTTCAACCGCGACGACCGCGAGTGGGACGCGGGACGTTTCGATCCGTTTCTGTTCGTGCAGCCCGAGCTTGCCTTGAACGCCAACGCCACGCGCTGGCTTCGCCTCGGCGCCACCGTCGGCTATCGCTTCACCGGCGGCGTCAGTCGCTTCGGTCTCGACGAATCCGACCTGAACGGCATCGTGGCCGGCGCCAACATCGGGATTGGCTGGTTTTAGCGGGGCAAGCTAGCCGCGCACGAGCTCGGTCAAGCGCGCGATGGCGGTGTCGATGGTTTCTTCGGAGGGGCCGAAGGAGAAGCGGACGTGTTGGTTGAAGCGCGAGGCGCGACCGACGCGGCGCTGGCCCGGATCGACATCGAAGAAGTGGCCAGGCACCACGATGACCTGCTTTTCGAGGGCGGCGCGGAACAAGTCGTCGCCGGTGTTCAAGCCCTTGGGTAGATCAGCCACGTTGCCCCAGACGTAGAAGGTGCCTTCGGGCTCGCGCTCGATGCGCACACCGAGGCCACGCAGCGCGTCGACCATTTTGTTGCGTTTGCGCCGGAAAACCGTGCGAATGGCCTCGGCTTCGGCGCGCGCATGCTCGGCGTTGAGGATGCCCAGCGCCGCCTTCTGCATGGGTCGCGAGCCGCCGCCGTCCAGGAACGACCCGGCGCTGGCCATCGATTCAATCGTCTTTTTGGGGCCGATGCTCCAGGTGACGCGCCAGCCCGGGTAGCGCCAATTCTTGGTCAAGCCGTCGAACAGCACGACCGGATCCTTTTCGACGTCTTCCACGAACTCGGCGGCGCTGAACAGCGCGGGGCCTTCCTTCCAGACGTAGTGCGAGTAAAATTCGTCGAGCAACAACGTGCACGAGAGCTCGCGCGACAGGGCAACCCAAGACGCCAGCTCCGCCCCCGTGATGGCCTTGCCGGTGGGGTTGCACGGATTGGAAAGCAGGAGCGCGCCCAGGCCACGTCCCGACACCTCGCGCCGCAGCTCATTCAGCGAAAAATCGTAGCCGCGCTCCGAGTCGAGCAAGATGGGAATGGGGGTGAAGCGCCGGAAGATGTCGAGCAGCTCTTCGTACGCGGTGTAGTCGGGCAGAAAGTGCCCCAGGTTGATCTGCCCGATAGCGGCGCAGGCGCGCATGATCGAGACGCGACCGCCGCCACACACGGCGACGTTTTCGGCGCTGTATTTCGAAGGCATGCCGCGCCGGAACAGATCGTTGTACAGGCCAGCGATCGCTTCGCGGGCTTCCCACAGGCCCGCTACCGGCGCGTACTCTTGATGTAGGTTCTCGATCGAAATCTTGGTGACGCGCTCGGGCGCGCCCGGAAGGGGGCCCGTCTCGGGCTGGCCTTGACCCAGGTTGCACCAAGCTGGGTCTTCGGGTTTGAACCCGGCGCGCTGGGCCTCGGCCGTGACGTAGATCACGCCCGTGCGAGGAACAGGTCGAAACGCGCTCAGAGGTTCGGTGGTGGACATTTCTGGGAGCCGGAACGTAGCACCGTGCCGTTACCCGGTGTAGGCAATGGATACGATGAGACTTTGGGTCTTGGCGGTCGTGGGGTGCGTCGGGTGCGCGAGCGGCAACGCCAAACCGAGTGCGGTTCCGCGCCCTGCGGCGGTGGTTGCCGAGCCGACCGAGGCCGAGCGCCGACCCTACGCGGAGCTGGTGCCGGCGCCCGCGGTGACCGCGGCCTCGCCCGGCATTTGGCTGCAGGTGGCGAACCCCAGCCTGCTCGTCGGCAAATTGCCGGACGCCGTTCAATCCAAACCCGTCCTGCGGGTCCTCAAAGACGTCATGGCGCTCGCGAGCGGCGCCCTCGGCCCCGACGTGGCAGCAATCGTCGATCTGTCGCAGCCGGTCGACCTCGTCATGCCCATCGACGGCTTGGGGCTCAGTCCGCCGCTAGCGTTCGCGCTACGGGTGCGTTCACCCGAAGTGATCGAGCGCGGAGAAGCCGGCCTGACCCTGCGTCGCGTGGGCGCTGGCGTATGGCGGCTGGGCAACGAGCTGTCGGCGCCGTCGGACCTGGACGAGCAAGGGGGTGAGGAGGAAGAAGAGCCCGAGGACGAGGAGGGAGAAATGGCCGAAGACGAGCCGGCTCCTTCTCGGCTGCCGTGTCTGTTGGCGCACGCGGCGCCGCCGGTTGGCTATCGTGTGCTGTGCGGACCCCAGCTCGACTTCGTGCAAGCCTCCGCGCCGTTTTTGCTCGGCGAGCGGCCGAAGGTGAGTGCCGACGTTCACGTCGAGCTCGGCGGTCCTGCCTACCGCGCCGTGCTCGACAAGGCGCTTGCCCAGGTGAAGGCCGAGGGCAAGACCGAGCTTCAGACGCTCTCCGGCAGCGAAAAATTCGGCGAGCAAGCCGGCCTGGCCATCGTCGAGGCGCTCGGTGCGCACGACCAAATCAGCTTGGACGTTCGTTTGGGCGCGGCCGGCGCGGAGCTGCAGTTGGACGTCGCGTTCCCCGAATCGGCCGCCAGCGCAGGGCTCCAACAGTGGGCGGCTGCGCGCGCCAATAGCCGCTTGCCAGTGAGCTTTGGGCTGCTGCCGGGCGATAGCGGCATGGCCTTCTCGTTCTCCGGTCTGGGCAAAGACACGACGCGCTCGGCTTTGGAGCTCGTGTTGGGCCAAATCACCAGCGATATGGCGCAAGAATTCGTGCTTTCGGAAAAGGAAGTGCGACAGCTCACCGAAGCGTTCATCGGCATCGTGCCCCCCGACGCCCATTTCAGCGTCGCGGCGGGAGCCGACGCCAACGCCATCGAAAGCGTGTTGATGGGCGATGCCGTGCGCCAGGCCGACGAGGTGCAGCGTGCGCTCAGCCCAGCCGCTGTCAAAGAGCTGCAAGCCGCCGTCGGAGGTTGGATCGCCATCGGCGTCGACGTGCCACCCAAGGAATACTTGCCGGCGGTGGAGCGGATGCTGCGCGCCGACGCCATCCCGTTGCGGCGCCGGCCGGGCATGCCGCGCAAGGATAGCGAGCGCGAAGACAGTCACACGAAGCGAGCTCCCCTCACGACGCGCGGTTTGCCAAAGGGCACCCTGCATCTGGTGAACAGCGTGCGTCCCGCCAAGACGTTTCGCCCGCCCGTCGACGGCTCGGAGCCGCCTATTTTGCCGTACGACGCGCACTGGCTGATCGTGCCCGACGGTCAGCGCGTCTGGATCGTGATCACGCGCGACGAGGCCCTGGCCGGGGCGCGCGCGTTGTCGCTTTTGGGGAGCGGGCCCCGCTTGGCGGAGCGGGCCGAGCTGCAACAGGCCGTCACGCGGCCGCTGCTGTTGGCCATGTCTTACAGTCTGGCCGGGGCGCGCCTGCAAGGCTTGGACTGGGACTCGGTGCGGCAACGCGAGCTCGCGCGCACGCAATTCCGACAGAACGGTAAGGTCATGCACGGTGCCAACACGCCCATGCTCCTCACCGTGGAAGTGCTGCCCCCGCCGACGAGCAGTCACGGCTTCGGTCTGCGGGCGCAGCTTCGACTCAACCAGGCGGCCATGTCCGAGCTGGCGGACTCCTCCGGCAGTGCGGAGGAGTAGCCTTCAATACTTCGAACGCTTGGCCATGCCCAGCGCGGCCGCTGGCCACCACTCACCGGCGCGGGGGCCGCCGTTGCACGCGCCGTCGGATTCACCCGGGCGCTTGAGCCAGAGGAAGGCGTCGCACAGGGGCTCGCCGGTGTCGATGGTCGGTGGGATGCCGAGCGCGCGCCCGTCGGGGTTGCACCATTCGTTGCCGGGGGCCGCGCCATTGCCGTTGCGCGCGGTGTCGATCACGAAGTGCGCGCCGTTCGTCAGCGCCGAGACCTGCTTACCGAAGGCGATGGTTTCGTCGGTGGCCACGTAGTTCGAGACGTTGAGCGAGAAGCCGTCGGCGTATTCCAGGCCCGCCGCGTTCAAATGCTCGGCAATTTGCTCGGGTTTCAGCCAACGGGCGTTGCCCGCGTCCAAGTAGACGTGAATGTTGGGGCGCGCCTTGAAGATGCGGATGGCATCGGCCAAGAGCTTGTGACGCTCGGCGTGCTTGGCCTTGACGGTGCATTTTTCGAGCAAGCTCAGCGCATCGGGCTCCAGGATCATCACGGCCGGGCCGCCTTCAGCACCGGTGGCAACCTTCTCGATCCACTCCAGATAGGCGTCACCGTTCTTGGCGCCGCCTTTGGAGTGCTGACCACAGTCACGGTCGGGAATGTTGTAGACGATGAACAAGCCCATGGCGTTCACCTCGGCGTACTGATTCATCTTCTGGCGTACGAACAGCTTGACCGCGCCGCTCCACTCGCCCAGCCACTCCGCCTGCGGCTGGCTCGCGATCTTGTCCATCAACGCCGCGTCTTCCGGTCGTTGCGCGCGCCAGGCGTCGGCTTGTTTGACCGCGTGCATGCTGGGGTCGACGAACAGCTTGTTACCCACGAACGGGTTGGGGCCCGGCTGGTGCTTGGGGACGGCGAAGATGTTCGGCCGCTCGTGCCCGCACGCGACCGCGGCCAAACCCAAGCACAAGGACAGCCCGACCAGCAGAGAACGCATGCGCATTTCTTAGCAGCCTTCCCCGAAATTACCGGGGATGCTTCGCCCATTGGCTAGCACTATTCGTTCAAAAAGCAGCGGCTTTGGCCCTGAGGAATCGGTCCCGAGGAGGGCCCGGGGGCGCCGACGCGCAGCGGGTACAGGGCGGGCGCTTCTTGGGCGCAGCGCGCGAACACCTCGGGGCAGCGCGGATGAAAGCGGCAGCCGTTGGGGGGACGGGCCGGCGACGGCACTTCCCCGGCGAGCGGCTTGCGCTCCCCGCCGGTGCCGGCGCGGGCGACCCGCGGAATCGAAGCCAACAGAGCCTTCGTGTAGGGGTGGGCGGGAGCTTCGAACAGGCTCTCGGTGTCGCGCAGCTCGACGATTTGCCCGACGTACATGACGGCCACGCGATGGGCGATGTAGCGAACGACCCCCAAGTCGTGCGTGATGAACAGGTACGAGAGGCCGCGCTGGCGTTGCACCGAGCGTAGCAAGTCCAAGATTTGCGCTTGGATGGAGACGTCGAGCGCGGACGTGACTTCGTCGCACAACAGCAACCGTGGCTCGACCGCCAACGCGCGCGCGATACTGATGCGCTGCCGTTGCCCGCCCGAGAACTCGTGCGGGTAGCGTCGGCGCAGCTCGGTGTCGAGACCGACTTGGCTCAATAGCTCGCACACCTTGTTGTCGACGTTTTGGCGCGTTGCCTTGCCGTGGAGCAACAGCGGCTCCCCGAGCGTTTCGGCGATGGTAAAGCGCGGGTTCAGGCTGGCGTACGGGTCTTGAAAGACCAGCTGCAGCTCGCTGCGAAAGCGCCTCCGCGATTGGCGCGAAATGCCGGTGATGGTTTGGCCGTTCAGCTGGGCTTGGCCCGAGGTGATGGGGTTGAGGCCGACCAACGCCTTGGCCAGGGTGGATTTGCCGCAACCGGATTCACCCACCAGCGCCAACGTCTCGCCAGGAAATAGCTGGAAGTCGACGCCGTCGACGGCTTTGAGCGTCCCCCCAGCGACGTCGAAATGAACGCGCAGATCTTCGACGGTCAGCAGGGCGTCGGCCTGGCTCATGCGCGCTCCGTCATTTCGCTCACGGGGATGATGCAGCGGCGCAGGCGGCCTTCGGGCGTGCTGGTCAACGCCGGCTCTCCCTGCCGACAGCCTTCGCGCACCCGCGCGCAGCGAGGCGCAAAAGCGCACTCGGTCAACGGTTTGCCGGACAGCCGCGGGGGCAGGCCCGCGATGGGGTGCAATTGGCCGCCGCCCGGCACCTCCACGCGCGGCGTGCTGCGCAGCAGTGCCTCGGTGTACGGGTGAAGGGGCCGGCTCAACAGCTCGGCGGTCGGGCCCTGCTCGACGATGCGGCCGGCGTACATCACCACCACGCGGTCGCACAGCTCGGCCACTACGCCAAGATCGTGAGTGATGAACAAGATCGACATGCCGCGCTCTCGCCGCAAATCGCGGAGCAGCTCCAGAATTTGCGCCTGAATCGTCACGTCGAGCATCGTGGTCGGCTCGTCGGCGATCAACACTTCGGGGTTGCACAAGAGCGCCATGGCGATGCAAACGCGCTGGCGCATGCCGCCCGACAGCTCGTGCGGATAGGCCCGCAGCCGTTCTTCGCCCGGAATTCCCACCTGTTTCAGGATCTCCAGCATGCGCTGGCGTGCCGGCCCTCCCTTCAAGCCCAAGTGAAGCTCCAGCACCTCGCCCAGCTGATCTTCGATTCGCAGGTACGGGTTCAAGCTGGTCAGCGGATCTTGAAAGATCATGCTGATGCGATTGCCGCGCACGTGACGTAGCTTCGAGTTGGGCAGGCCGACCAACTCTTGCTGGCCCAAACGAATGCTGCCCGTGACTCGACCGGCAGGCTGCTCGTGGAGGCCGAGGATGGTCAGGCTGGTCACGCTCTTGCCGCAACCGGACTCGCCGACCAACCCGACCACTTCGCCGGGAGCCAAGTCGAAGCTGACGCCTTCGACGGCCCGCACCGTACGCTCGCGCGTGACGAAGCTGACGGAAAGGTCACGCACGCTGAGCACGTCTCGTTCCGGCTGGTCGTTCATGTGCGGGCCTTGGGGTCGAGCGCGTCGCGCAGGCCGTCGCCGATGAAGTTGAGGCTGAGCAACGTGAGGCCCAAGAACGCGCTCGGCCACAGTAGCAGCCACCAATACGAGCGCACCGGGTTCACCACCGCGACGCCGTCGGAGACCAGCTGGCCCCACGACAACGCCACCCCCAAGCCCAAGAACGACAGAAATGACTCGAGGATGATGACCGAGGGCACCATCAAGGTGGCGTAAACGACGATCACGCCGACCACGTTGGGCAGCACGTGCCGCAGCAAAATGCGCAAATCACTCGCGCCCAGCAGCTCGGCGGCCAGCACGAACTCTTGGTGTCTCAGCGTCAGGACCTGGCCGCGCACGATGCGCGCCATCGTCAACCACTGCACCAAGCCCAGCGCCAGAAACACCGGCAGCATCTCGCCGCGCGCCGTTTCCGAAAACATGAGCATGATCAGGATGACCAAGAACATGTACGGCAAGCCGTACAGAAAATCGACGAGGCGCATCATCGCTTCGTCCACTTTGCCGCCGTAGAAGCCGGCCACGGCGCCGTAGCCGACGCCGACCACGACCGAGACTGCGGTACTGGCCAAGCCGACGAGCAGCGACGTACGACCGCCCACCAACACGCGCGCCAGCAGATCGCGTCCCAACGTGTCGGTCCCGAACGGGAAGCGCGCGCACGGCGCCAGGTGCCGCAGCGCCGGCTGCGTGTGGTCGGGATCGAGCTTGAGCAGCACCGGCAAAAGCACGCAAGCCAGACACATCAGCACGATCACGAGCGCCCCCGCGACCGCGACGCGGTTTCGGAGCAGCCGCGCCCGTGCCAGCTGAAAAGGGCTGCGTTCGGGTCCGTTCGAAGTCATCCGCGCTCTCCGCGTACGCGCGGGTCGAGCCAGGAATAGGCCAAGTCGACCAGCAGATTGAACAGGATGACGAGCCCGAAGTAGACGATGGCGGTGCCGAGCACGACCGAGTAGTCGCGGTTGATGGCGCCCTTCACGAACCATTGGCCCATGCCCGGGATCGCGAACAACACCTCGACCACGAACGAGCCGGTCATGATGGCGGCGGCGGCGGGGCCCAGATACGACACCACCGGGATGATGGCGCCGCGCAGGGCGTGCCGGCCGATGACCCAACTTTCGGGCAAGCCCTTGGCGCGCGCCGTGCGCACGAAATCTTGCTGCATGACCTCGATGATGCCGCTGCGCGACAGCCGTGCGATCACGGCTGCGCTCGGCAGCGACAACGCGATGGCCGGCATGATCAGGTGCCGGTAGCTGCCCCAGCCGGCCACGGGCAGCCAACCCAGCCACAGCGCGAACACGATCATCAAGCTTGCGCCAATCACGAAGCTGGGTAGCGAAACGCCGACTAGCGCCAGCCCCATGCTCAGGTAATCGGCGGCTGAATTGCGCTTCAAACCTGCCAAAACCCCCAACGAAAGCCCGAAGATGACCGATAGCGTCAGGGCCAAGAGCCCGAGCGAAAGGCTGACCGGAAACGCCGGCGCGATCAGCTCCTCGACCGAGCGGCCCTGCACTTTGATCGACGGACCGAGCGTGCCCTCGACCAGCAAGCGCCGCATGTAGATGCCGAAAAACTGATTGGCGTTCTTGGGCACGCCGTAGTGCGCGCGCAGCGCGGCTTCGACCTGGGGGCTGGTGGCGCGCTCGTTGGCGAAAGGATTGCCGGGCGCCCGGTACATCAGCAGCGTGGTGGCAAAGATGAGCAGCACGAGCGCCGGCACCAAGAACACCACGCGGCGCAACACCAGCAGCGGCAAGTATCGATACGCCAGCCCTGCCGCCAGCGCGCCGCCCAACACACCGCCGGTTGCCCCGATCGAGAAGCGCAGCACGACGCCGAGCGCCAAGCCGAACAGTAGGCAACCCAAGACTCGCGTCAGGCGCGGTGGCGCCCACGCGGTAGCGCCCAACACCACCAGCCCTGCCAGTAACGTCAGGACTTCGGTCACGGCGCGCCGCCCTTCATGTACAGGTCACGCAGCGGGTGTAGATCTCGCAGGTTGGGGCGCTGGCTGCCGTCGGAGCCGGTGACCATCGGATAGAAGCCGCCGACGCTGGGCTTCACCATCCCGGCGACGACGTAGAAATACAGCGGAATTATCGGGTACTCGTCACGCACCAGGATGGCCTCGGCCTCGGCCAACAGCGCCAGGCGCAGCTTCGTCATCGCCGCCAAGCGGGTCGGCGCGTCGCCGCTACTCTTCACGCTGTCGGCCAAACGTCGGAGCTGGTCCGGCTCGTGCGCGTGCTCGAGCAAGAATTCGGGAGCCGTCAAGAATCGCTCGACGTTGCCGGCGGCTTCGATCAAGCGGTCGTAAACGGTGCTGCCCCAGCCGGTCTTGTTGTTGCCGCCGTTGGTCAGCCAAATGTCCAAAAAGGTGTTCGGGTCTTCGTAGTCGCCGATCCAGCCGTAGCGCGACAAATCGTAGTCCATGGAGCGCGTGCTCTCTTGGTAGGACTGCCATTCTTGGTTGTAGGCCACGGCGTTGACGTTCAGGTTTCGGCGCAGCTGGTCGGCCACGACCTCGGCCAGCTTCTTGTGCGACTCGGACGTGTTGTACAGAATGCCGAACTTGGGGAAGCCCTTGCCGTCGGGAAAGCCGGCGTCGGCCAGCAGCTTGCGTGCTTGCTCCACGTCGTAGTGAATGAGGCTTTCCGGCTGCTGGTAGCCGCGCATACCGGGCGGCACGACGTAGGTGGCTGAGGTTTGGCCCATCTGCAGCACGCTCTTCGTGATGAGGTCACGATCGACGGCTAGGTTCAGGGCCTTCCGCACGCGCACGTCGTCGAACGGCTTTCGGGTGCAATTGATGCGATACAGGTAGCCAATCAGCGCGGGGCCGACGTAGAAATCCGGGCGTTTTCGCAGGTCGGGGCCGAGCTCCTGGGGGTAGGAGCCGCTCGGCAGCCAATCGACCTCACCCGTCAGGTACAGGTTCAACGCGGTGGTCATGTTCTCGAGCGCCAGCGCGTCGATACTGGCGAGCTTCACGTCGCGCCTGCCCCAATAGGTAGGGCTGCGCTCGAGGCGAATGTGATCGCCGACGCGCCATTCGACGAGATTGTAGGGGCCGTTGCCGACGATTTTTCCCGGCAAGAACCAGTCGCGGCTCGAGCGCTCTACCGCCCAGCGCGGCACCGGATAGAACGGATAGAAAGCCGTCAGCTCCAAGAAGTAGGGCGTCGGCGCCACCAGCTCGACCACCAAGGTGTAGTCGTCGGTGGCGTACACGCCCGCGTCGACGCCGAAGCGTTTTTCGGCTTCTTGGTACAGGGCGCGGCGGCGAGCGCCTTCGGCCAAAAGCTCCGCGCGTAGCTCACTCAGCTCGGCGGACGTCGCGTCCTCGTCCTTACGTATCAGAAACGCGCGCAGCTTGGGGTTGGGGGTGCCTTTCAAGGTGGCGTGCAGGTCGAGCGCCTTGTCGAAATCGCGGATGGCGCGCTTGGGGACGGTGCCGGGAAAGCGCGTGAGCAGCTCCCCGAGCGCCTTCTGCACCGGGCCCTGCAGCGCCTCGGCCTGCGCGCCGTGGGTGTTGCGCGCCTCCGCGTAGCGCACCATGTGCATGATGTAGGCGTATTCCGCGCCCAAAGTGGGATCTTGCAGCCGCCGCCAAGCGTAGGTGAAGTCGTGGGCGGTGACGGGGCGCCCGTCGCTCCAGCGCGCGTCATGGCGCAGGTGGAACGTGTACTGCTTGCCGTCGGGGGTAATGTCCCAGCTCTCGGCCACGCCGGGCGCGGGCTCCAGCGAACGCGAATCGAGGCGCGCCAGCCCCTCGAACACGGCCTCGGTGATGCGATGCTCGGGCTCGCCGGTGGCCAGGTGTGGGTCGAGGGTCTTGGGCTCGGTGCCGTTGACGAGCCGCAGCTCGGCCCGCCCGCGCGTGGAGCGCGACAAGGTGAGCCCGACGACCAGCAGTGCCGCCAGCAGCACCAAGAGCGCGCTAATCAGGTTTCGGCGCATCGTCGTACAGGTGACACCAAACGGAGTGCGGGCGGGGGGTGCCCTTGCCGCTCACCAGACGCGCTTCGGGCACCACGCTGCTGCACGGCTCGAAGGCGTCGGGGCAGCGGGTGTGAAAGCGGCACCCGGACGGCGGGTGCAGCGGCGAGGGGATTTCACCCTTCAGTAATATCGGAGACAGCGGCACGTCCGGATCCGGCAAGGGGTTGGCCGAAAGCAGCGCGCGCGTGTACGGATGCTGGGGCGCGCTGAACAGCGTCTCGGCATCGGCCAGCTCCACCAGGCTGCCCAAGTACATGACGGCAATGCGGTCAGCGATGTGCCGAACGACGTTCAAATTGTGGCTGATGAACAGGTAGGTGAGCCCCAGCTCGTCTTGCAGGTCGCTGAGAAGATTCAGGATTTGGGCCTGGATCGAGATGTCGAGGGCCGAGACGGCTTCGTCACACACGATGAACTCGGGCCCGAGCGCCAGCGCGCGCGCGATGCAAACGCGTTGGCGCTGCCCCCCCGAGAACTCGTGCGGGTAGCGGCTGCGGTAGCTGCCCGGCAGCCCGACGCGCTCCAGCAGCTCGGCGACGCGTTTGTCCAGCTCGGCGCCGCGCGCCAGGCCGTGCACGAACATGGGCTCGGCGATGGCGTCCCCCACCGTGCGCCGCGGGTTGAGCGACGAATACGGATCTTGGAAGATGATCTGCATGCGCGGGCGCAGCCGCCTGAGCTCGGCGCTGCCCAACTTTTGCAGCTCTTGCCCGGCAAAGCGCACGCTTCCGCTCGTCGGCTCCAGCAGCCGCAGCAGCATGCGGCCGACGGTGGTTTTGCCACAGCCGGACTCACCGACCAGCCCCAGTGTCTCGCCCTTCTTGATCGAGAACGATACGTCCTCGACCGCGCGCACTTGCTCCACCACGCCCCCGAACAGCCCGCCGCGCACCGGGAAATACTTGCGCAGCCCCGCGACCTCGACGAGGGCCTCTGCGGCTTCTTCTTTCGGGGCGCTGTCGGCTGAGGCAGCGAGAGGCATGTGAGCTCGTGCGGACGTTACCACGGCTCACCAGACCCCGTCGAAAGCCTAGGGTTGGGGTTGCGCGCGCTCGGGGTCGTGCAGCCAGCAGGCGGCGGTGTGCGCCGGGGCGAGGGTGAATGCCGGCGGCTGCAGGGGTTCGCAAGGCTCGAAAGCATGCTTGCAGCGGGCGCAAAACGCGCACCCGGGCGGCAACATCGTCGGCGATGGCACGCGGCCAGGAATGGCTTCCAGCCGTTTGCCGACGGCGGACGCATGGGGCAAGCCGGCCAACAGCGCGCGCGTGTAGGGGTGGGCGGGGCGCTTGAAGATGTCGCGCACGCTGCCGTGCTCGACGATCTTGCCGGCGTACATCACGTCGACTCGTTCGGCAAAATGCGCGACCACCCCCAAATCGTGGGTAATGAGCAAGACGGCCATGTTCAGCTCGTCTTTGAGCGACTTGAGCAGCGCCATGATCTGCGCCTGAATGGTCACGTCGAGGGCCGTCGTGGGCTCGTCGGCGATCAACAACTTGGGTTTGCAGGCGATGGCGATGGCGATCATCACCCGCTGCTTCATGCCACCCGACAGCTCGTGCGGGTATTGCTCGGCGCGCTGCTCGGGGGAGGGGATACCGACGCGGCGCAACAGATCCAACGCTTGAACGCGCGCGGCCGCGGGCCCCAAGCGTTGGTGCAGTACCAGCACTTCCTCGATTTGCCGCCCAATTTTGAAGACGGGGTTGAGCGAAGTCATCGGCTCTTGAAAGATCATGCCGATTTGCGCGCCGCGAATGCGCCGCATCTCGGGCTCGGGCAAGCGCGCCAAGTCTTTGCCTTCGAAGCTGATGCTGCCGCCGGCGACACGCCCGGTCATGAGCCGCATCACGGCCAGGGCGGTGACGGACTTGCCGCAGCCCGATTCGCCCACGAGCGCCACCGTTTCGCCGGCGCCAAGCTCCAAATCGACTCCTCGCACCGCCGGTACGCTGCCCGAGTCGGTGTCGAACTCGACGCGCAAGTCGCGAATCGAGAGCAGCGGCGCGCCGGGCTCGGGAGCGGTCGCCATCAACCGGCTCGCTTTCTGAGGCGAGGGTTCATGGCATCTCGCAAACCTTCACCCACCAGGTTGAAGGCGAGCACTACGATCAAAATGGCCGTGCCCGGAATGGCGAACAGCCAGGGCGCGTCGAGGATATAGCTTCGACCGTCGGCCAAGATGTTGCCCCAGGTGGCGAACGGCGGCCGCACCCCGAAGCCCAAGAAGGACAGCGCCGACTCGGTCAAAATCGCCTGTGCCACGTCGATGCTGGCCGAAACGAACACCGGCGCCATGGCGTTGGGCACCATGTGGCGGAAGATGATGCGCCATTCGGGCAGGCCCAGCGCTTGGGCGGCGGTCACGAAATCGCGCTCACGCAGCGACAGGAACTCGGCGCGCACGAAGCGCGCTGTGCCCATCCAGCTCGTCATGCCGATGACGATCATGATGTTGTAGATGCTGGGCGGCAGCAGCGCCACCACCGTGAGAATCAAGAAGAACGTGGGAAAGCACAGCACCACGTCGGTAAAACGCATGATCAGGCCGTCCACGCTGAACGGCCCCCACTTGCGTTGACCGTAGAAGCCGGCCACGCCGCCCAGGCTCACGCCGATGACCAGCGAGATGCTGACGGCCACGATTCCGACCGACAAAGAGATGAACGAGCCCTGCAGCATGCGCGCAAATACGTTGCGCCCCAGCTCGTCGGTGCCGAACGGATAGATGCCCCAAGTAGGCAGCTGCGCGGCCTGCAATTCGGGAGATGCGGCGCTGAACGGCGGTCGGAGCTTGTCGGGCAGGCGCACCGTGGTCGGATCGAAGACGACCCACCACTCCGTGAGCAGCTTGCCGAGCAACGCCAGGACGACCAGCGCCACCAACACGTACAGCCCCGCCACCGCCAGCCGATCCTTGCGAAAGGTGCGCCACACCTGCTGAAACGGCGTTTCGGCTGGGGCAAGCCGCTCGGCGGAGGGCATAGCGTTGCTCATTGAACGCGAATCCTCGGGTCGACGACGGCGTACAGGATGTCGGACAGCAGGATACCGAACAGCGTTAGCGCGGCCGCGATGAAGTTGAGCGTCAAAATCATCGGAAAATCTCGGGCCAAAATGGCTTCGTAGCCGAGCAGGCCCAGGCCGGGCCAGGCGAAGATCTGCTCGAAGATCACCGAGCCGCTGATCAGCCCTGGCAGCAAGAAGCCGAACATGGTGACGAACGGCAGGAGCGCGTTGCGCAGCGCGTGCCCGTACACGACCGTGTCTTCGTCCAACCCTTTGGCGCGCGCGGTGCGCACGTAGTCTTGGTCGATGACATCGAGCATTTGCGAGCGCACGTAGCGCGACAACACCGCGATGCCGGTCAGGGCCGCCATCAACGACGGAATCACCAAATGCCAGATGCGATCCATACCGCGAACCGCCGCCGGAGCGCCCTCCGAGCCGAAGGTGCGCAGGCCGATCACCGGCAAGTGAAACGTTTGCACCACGGCCATGATCAGCAGGTACGAAAGAAAGAAGCCGGGCACCGAGATCAAGGCGTAGGCGATGAACGTCGTGGCGCGGTCGTAGCTCGAGCCGCGCTTCAGCGCGGCGTGGATGCCGGTCGGGAACGACAGCGTCCACACCACCAGCGTGGTGCACACGAACAGCGGCAGTGAGTTCAGAAACCGATCCCAAATCTGCGGCAGCACTGGCAAACCGTTTTGGAACGACTTCAAGTTGCCGGTCAGTAGATCGCGTAACCAGTGGAAATATTGGAGATAAATCGGATCATCGAGGTGGAAGGCTTGGCGGATGCGGGCGATGTCCGCTGCCTTCATCATCGGGTTCATCGGATCGACCGCGGTCGGCTCCCCCGGCGCCAGGTGCACGACCGCGTGCGAAATGATGGAGATGAACACCAGCAAGAGCAGCCGCTGAAACAGCGTGCGCGTCAGAAATCGCCACATCAGCGGACGCTCCTGGCTTTGCTCGGGGACGACGTCATGGGGCTATTGGGCCGAGTATTGGGGCACGTCCGGGAACTTGCGCCACTTGTTGAAGAACTGCAGCACGGAGCCGGAGGGCGGAGTCTTGATCTTTTCGATGGTCTCGCGACCCTCGGGGCTGCGATTGACGATGGCGATGCGTTTGTCGAAGACTTGGGGCTTGAGCGGCTCGTACAAGAACGTGTACGGCTGGTCTTCGGCGATGATGCGATGCAGTTGGTGGGCCAACCGCACCTGCTCATCCGCGTCATAGGTCGCGCGGATCTTCATGATCAGCTCGTCGGCGCGGGAGCTCTGGTAGCCGACGTGGTTCTGCTCGTAGTGGTGGGTCTGGCTCGAGTGCCAGATGGTGTGCAGATCCGGGTTCATGCCGCCGCCGCCCCAAGCCAGCACGATGGCGTCGAAGTTGTCGGTCTCCACGAATTCTTCGAGAAATACCGTCCACTCGAAGGCTTGTACCTTGATGTCGATGCCTAGCTTGCGCCACGCTTCCTGGGCAATGGTCATGATGGCTTTGCGCTGGGGGTTGCCGTTGTTGGTCACCAGCGTAAACGCGAAGATCTGCCCGTCTTTTTCGAGTAGGCCGCGCGCGTTCTTGTGCCAGCCGGCCTGACCCAAGAGCTCCAGCGCGCCTTTCGGGTCGTAGGGAAGGGGCGGCAGCGTGGTGTCGTTGAACAGCGTGTTCGAGTAGTACGGTCCCGTCGAGCGCTTGCCCTCGCCGGACAGTACGTACTTGATGATGGCGCTCACGTCGACGGCCATGCCCAGCGCGCGACGCACGCGGGCGTCTTGGAACAGCGGTCGGCGCATGTTGTAGCCGATGTACGAGTAGTAACCTTCGTTGCTGGACAAGACCTGATAGCGGTCGTCGTGCCGGTAGCGCTCGGCTTGGTGCGGCAAGGCATCGTACATGTCCAGGGCCCCGGCCCCGAACTCCAGCTCCATCGTCAAGTAGTCGGGAATGGCGCGAAAATACAGGTCGCGATACTCGGGCTTCCGCTCCCAATAGCGGTCGGTGCGGGTGAGGTGAATGAACTGATTCGGCTGCCACTCTCGGAGCTGGTAGGGGCCGGTGCCGATCGGATGGCGGTTGAAGTCACTGGTGCGAATCGACAGCTTCTTGCGCTCGTCGCTGGACAAACCTCGCGCATTGGCCTCGCGCGCGAGGGCGGCGTCGTCCAGCGCGTGGCGAGGAATGAGCCCGATCGTCCAGTCGAGGATGGCCGGCGCGTACAGCCGCTTGTACACGACCTTGGCCGTAAGCTCGTCCACCACTTCCACGGCTTTGATCGACTCGAACGAGCTGGCACGCGGCGAGCTGTTGCGCGGGTCGACGATGGCTTCGTAGGTGAACTTCACGTCGTCGGCCGTGAGCGGCACGCCGTCGTGCCAGCGCACACCCGCTCGGAGGTGAAAGGTGATGATCGGGTTGTGCTCGCCGACCGGCAACAGCTCCGGGAGCTTGGGCTGCACCGCCGCCATCAGCTCCGGCTTTTTCAGCTTGAAGGGCGCTAGCGACTCGAGCTTGGCGAAGTAGGCGCTGCCCAACACCGTTTCGAGCCGGTCGAACAGCTGCGGCTCGACCTTGGAAAGACGAATGCGCACCCGCTCTGGCACGGTGATCGAAAGCTCCACGTCCGTGGGCTCGTCCTTGCCCTTGGCATTCTTGACCAGCACCGTCTCGGTGGCGTCGCGCACTTCGCCCGGGGCAAGCTCCACGCCCATGATGCTGGCCTCCACGCCGCCGAGCAGGCCCTGCTTCCACGCCGCCTCGACGCGCTCCCGCAACAGCGCGCCGGTGGCTGGCGCGCCGTCTTTGAGACGCCGCTCGGGCAAGACGGCGAGGTAAGCGTCTTCGCTCAGCTCCCAGCGTTGGGCCAGCTTGGGGACGAGCTTCAAATTCTCGTCCGCCGTCACCAGCCCTTCGAAGATGTTGTCGTCCATCACCTGCGAAGCGCCCTGATCGGACGAGATGATCGGGTTGAGCTGCTTGGCCTCACCGATGCTGGCGCGCAGGAAAGTGACCAGCCGCCCCGGATTGCCCTTGGCTTGGCTGGCGTAGGTGGGCACCCAAAGCGACGACTGCAGAAGTAGCGCGAGAATGGCTAGTGGCAGCGCGATGAGCAGCCATTTCGTCCGCATGAATGCCGCCCGGACTATGCCCCCCGCGCTCGGCGCGGGTCAAGATTGCCCTGGGCCCCGAGCGGTGACACGATGGAGCGCATTGTCGAGCGACGACGCCACACGCAAGCTGCGTTCCGGCTCGCGCGTTCCGCAGCTGAGCGTGGAAGGGCTTTCGGTCGAGCTGCCGGTGAAGCAGGGGCTGCTGCGGCGCACCGTCGGTCACTTGAAGGTGCTCGACCGCGTCGAGCTTCGCGTGCTTCGAGGCCAGACCGTAGCCGTGGTGGGTGAACCCGGCGCCGGCAAGACCACGCTCGGTCGGGCCATCGCGCGGCTCGTTCCCAGCAGCGCGGGACGGGTGCTGCTCGCCGGTAAGGACTTGGCCGCGCTCGACGATGCCGAGCGGCATCGAGCCCTGGCTCAGATTCTACTGCTGACCGCCGAGACGGTGGGGCAGCCGGCGCACCTGGCAGCGTTGCGCGCGGGCGCGGTGAAGCTACTCATCCTCGATGAGGCCTTCGAAGCCCTCGACGCCAGCTCGCGCCCGCCATTGCTCGCCGAGATCCGTCGCCTGCAGGACGAGCAGTCGCTGTCGTGCCTGGTGCTCACCCGCAGCCTACAGGTCGCTTCCGCCATCTCCGACGAAGTCGTGGTGATGCACGATGGTCAGCTGGTCGAGAGCGGCGCCACCGCGGACTTGGTGAGCCATCCGCACCACCCGTACACGCGCGGCTTGCTCGGGGCCGTGACCGAGCCCGCGCCGTCCGCCCCCGGAGCGCGCGCGTCCGGTTGTCGTTTTCGAGCGCGCTGTCCGCAGACGTTTAGCCGCTGCGCCGCCGAGGAACCCACGTGGTTCGCCGTCCCGGGCGGTTTGTGTCGCTGCTTCTTGCACGATCCGGACGGCGCCGAACGCTAGCGCCGCGCCTCGTCACAGATCGAGGCGCAGGCCGAGCCCGGCGGCCTGCGGGGTTGCCCAAGGCGTGACGCGCGCAAAACCCGCGGGCTCTTTCTTGCCGCCGATCACGATCATGGGAATGCCCACCCCGGCGAGGACCGCCGCCGTTACCAGCCCCCCGTAAATGGTGGCGTCGAAGCGACCGCAGTTGACGCCGGTGTTGCGCGACTCGCTGCCGTCGATCGAAAACAAGCCCTTGCCCTCGCAGTCGGACTGCTCGAGGTCCGCGACCCAAGCCGCGAGCAACGCGATGGGTACGAACGACACCATCACGATCCCGCCCGCCATCATGCCGGTCGAATGGCGACGCATGGCGGGCCGCGCGACGGATTGGCGCGGATCGTCCGAGGCTTGCGGAGGAGGCTCGGCCAACGGCGGGACCAATGCGGGACCCGCTACGGCTCCGTTATTGGTCGTCGGCGCCGAAGGCGGAGCCGCGCCCGAAACCGGGCCTCCGACCGGACTTGTGTCACTGGCGGCCTCTGGGGGCGGAGCGACGCAGGCGCCCTCTTCACACACGCGGTCTCCCTTACAATCAGTATCTTTGCTGCACTGAGCATGAGCGGTAGCCGCAAATAACAGGCTACTGACGCTGCCAACCAAAACCCCCCAAACCGTCCTCTGAAGCATCGTGCTCACACTATCCCACCGCTCGTTTGAAGAAACCAATGCTATCCATCGTCGAAGGTTTGGCCTATCTTGGCGGGTCGAGGAGAACGAGGGAATGCGAAATATCACTATGCTTGGGATGCGGATGGGTGCGATTTGCGCGGCGGCGGCGCTGTGCACGGGCTGCCCGAATCCGAATACTTACGGTACCCCCCGCACGACGCCGGTCGGGAAGATTCAACACTCGGTCGCGGCGGAAGGCTTTGGCTTCAGCGCCCACGATGCGGAAACCAATACGGATTCCAGCGGGGCCATTCCGACGTTTCCGACTTACACGATGCGCATCGGTGTCGCTGACACCGTCGACATCGGTGCCCGCATCGCGAACTTGAGCTCCATCGGCGCGGACGTGAAATGGAACTTTCTCAAGAGCGAGTCGTTCGACATGGCGATCGACCCCGGCTTTCAGGGCTTCTATTACTCGGCCTCTTCCGGCGGCCAAGACACGTCCATCGGCGTCATCTACTTGAATGCGCCTTTGATGTTCGGCATCAACCTCGGTGATTCCGTATCGATCGTTCCGACCGTGGGTGTCAGCTACGGCATCGCGACGGCGTCGACCAACGGCTCTGCCGGTCGGGACTCGGCCACCGGCAGCAGCGGCATCATGCTGCGCCCCGGTCTCGGTTTCGACTTCCGCATTTCGGAACGCTTCGCGATCCATCCGGAAGTCACGTTCTTGAAGACGCTCAAAGGCTCCAACGAAGACTCGTCGCTGATCTACGTCTTCGGCTTGGGCTTCAACTTTGGCAACTTGCCGAAGTACGGCGCCGCCGCGGCCGCGAAGGAGTAGTCGCTACAGGTCGAAGCGCAGCCGGAGCCCTGCGCCGTGTGGCGATGCCCACGGCGCAAGGCTTGCGGTGCCGACCGGCTCTTTCTTGCCGCCGATCACGATCATCGGGATGCCTACGCCTACCAGCGCGGCCGCGGTCACGAGTCCGCCATAGATGGTCGGGTCGAAGCGCCCACAGTTGGTGCCCGGAGCGTCTCTGCCACCGGAGTAGTAGGTGCCGTTTTCGCACGCGTTCTGCTCGATGTTGGCCACCATCACCACCAACAGCGCGATCGGTGCGAACGACACCATCACGATACCGCCGGCCATCATGCCGCTCGAGTGTCGCCGCATCCGCGGCTTGTCGTCTGGAACCGACGTGTTGCGCGGCTCCTCGTAGGGCGGGGCGGGGGAGACGGGGGGCGGTGGCGCTGCTGCTGCAGGCGGGGCCGCTGCGGGCGCGCTCCCGGTCGCGACGCCGTCGGGTGCGGCGGGAGCTGCGGCCGGCGTCGCGCTGGGCGTCACGCACGCGCCACCTTCGCACACCCGATCGCCTTTGCAGTCCGTGTCTTTACTGCATTGTGCCTGTGACAGCGAAGTCACCAGACAACAAGACAAAGCCGTCAATACCGCCGCCACCCGTTTCGAAAACATTGGCGCTGACGTTAGTCCGACGCCGCGCGCGCAACAAGGCCGAGCTCTCAGCCACTGAACCGACGCGCACTTGTGTCGTGGAGGTTCGCGAAGCGACATCGATTCGTAAAATGTGACGCCTATTGAAGTGCTCGTGGTTCACGCTCGGGACAGAACGCAGGTCTTGCGGACTGTCGGCGTCGTTTTCGGGGCCACCGCGTTGTTGTGGACCTTTCGCGACACGGACCCTCAGCGCGTCGCCTTACTGTTGAGGCGGGTCGGTGGGGCGGGGGCGTTGATCGTGATTCCTCAGTTCCTGTCCCTGTTCGTGGAGTCGGTCGGTTGGAAGCTGGCTTTCGAGCGCATGGGGCAAGTGCTGCCGCTGTCAGGGCTCCTGCGAGTGCGACTGGCGACCGAAGCGTTGGCGCAGACTCTGCCCGTCGGCACCGTGTTCTGCGAGTCGATGAAGCCGTTGCTGCTGGGTCGCAACTGCGGCGCCGATCTGTCGACCAGCCTGTCGGGCATGGCGGCGCGCAAATGGCTGTTGGTGAGCTCACAGAGCGTGTACGTGGCTGTCTTCGGCCTGTTGGGCTTCGCCACGCTGACGCGGATTTCGCCGCAGGTCCTGGGAACCACCGGTCTTCCGCAGTTGGTGTTGGCGGCAGCTCTGCTGCTGGTGCTGCTCGCTGTGGGAGGCTACTCGGTCCTGGCGCAAGGGCGCGTTGCCTCTTGTGTGCTGACGTCATTGCAACGGCTGCCCTCCGCTTGGCTCCGCGCCCGCCTCGCGCCGCTCGAGTCGCGCTTCGAGCGCGCCGACGGCCAGCTACGGACGTTCTTTGCCCGTGGCGGCGGCGCGCCCTGGCCCTGGTTGGCGTTCTTGACGGGCTGGTTACTCGAAGCCGCCGACACCGTGCTCATCCTCGCTCTGCTCGGCGTTCACCTGCCGTGGACCACCGTTGGCGCGTTGGAGGTGTCGGCCAGCTTCGTGCGCAACGTGGCCTTCGTCGTTCCGGCGGGGCTCGGGGTGCAAGACGTCAGCTACCTCGCGTTCCTGCGCGCGCTGGACGTTCCTGACGCGTTGAACGTTGCCGCCGCGTTCCTTCTGCTCAAGCGCTGCAAAGAGTGCTTCTGGGCCCTGTGCGGCTACGCCGTCTTGGCGATGGACTTGCGCCCGCTGCGCCCCGTCCCCACCCTGCTGAGTGAAGCTTGGCGCGGGTAGGAGCTGCATTTAGAGGACGGGTCGAGTTTTTCCGGAGAGAGCTTGCTCTGGTTGAACCAGCTGAGCGCGTGCGGCGGCTTCGCACCGATTGCTGGCGGCAAGCACGTGTTTTCTCTCGACAATCACACATGCCTGCCGCGCGCCTGGCGCCTGCATTGAGTGCGTTTTCGGCGAGCGTCGGGGGCGCCGCGTTGCCCGATTGCATCGATTTGCAGTCGAGGGGCTACCCGCTTGCGGTGCCGGGTCCGATGTATTGAGGCGTCACGGCTTCGACACCTGGAGCTTGCGTCAACGAGCCCTCCGAATCCTCTCCGCTCCCCGCGCGCAATCACAGGCGTTTCCCAACTCTTTCGAGGCGGACACCGGCCTGTAACGCACACAGGATATCCCCACAAAGCAGAACGGAAGATGAATTCAAGACGGCAAATCGAAGAAGCCGTCGGCCGCTGCCCACAGGGCGGTTCTGCATTGGGGAGACCATCCCATGAAGTTGGCAGTCATTTCAGATCTGCATTTGGGCGCCGGTGACCTGGCCGATGGCTTCGGTCACGACGACGCCGAGTTCTTGCGCTTCTTGACGTTTCTCGAACGCAATTTCGAGCGCGTCATTCTGCTCGGGGACATTTGGGAAACCCTGCAATCGCGTCGTTGGGGCAGCGCGCGCGAAGAGCTGCTGTTGGCGCGAGCGACCCATCCCGAGATCGCGCAACGGTTCGAGGGCCCGAAGTACCGCTACGTTCACGGCAACCACGACATCGTCGCCGGTGTGCTCGGCGTACCGGACGAGCTTGCGGTCGAAGCCGACGGCGTTCGGCTGCTGTTCACCCACGGCCACCAGAACGACGACCTGATTCAGCGTCGCCAGTGGCTGAGCGAGCTCGGGGTCTGGCTCGGCGGTTGGATTCGGCGCGTCGGTATGGGCGCGTTCTATCGCCTCTGCGCGCACATCGACGAAATGCGCGGCGGGCTGTCGCTCGACGGCACGCGCTGCGCTTTTCAACAATGGGCGGTCGGTGAAGCCACCCGGCGTGAGTTCGACGTCGTCGTCACCGGTCACACGCACCGGGCCGCTCGGACCGAGCATGGGTCGCGGCTGTTTCTCAACAGCGGGTCCTGCAGTGAGGGCCAGCTCAGCTTCCTGAGCATCGACACGGCGCGCGGCGACTACGCGGTCAATTGCGGTTACTGACCGACCGTCCACTAACGCCCTAGTTGGTAGGGCTGATAGTGCATCTGCGTTCTTCCCACGAAAAAAGCGCGACTACAATCCCGAGCCGCGCCTTCGTTGTTTTGACTAGGACGGGAACCTTGCCTTCACGCGATTGGTGTCTGGAGACCTGTGCGGACTCCCGGACACCCAACCCGCGGGTATAGCGGAGGCGTGGAATTGGTGCGGGCGAGGGCTTTCCTAGGCGGACAATGGTCGATATGCTCGGCGCAATGTCCGAGTCCGCCCTTTCTGAGGGAAGCCTCATTGCCGGGCGGTACCGGCTCGAGCACCCTCTGGGCGAAGGCGGCATGGGGACGGTCTGGGCTGCGACTCACACCGTCACGCGTCGTTCAGTGGCGATGAAGTTTCTCAAAGATTCCATGCGTCACCGCAAGGATCTGCGAGAACGCTTCTTGCGTGAGGCGGCAGCCGCCAGTGCGCTGAAGCACCCCAACGTGGTCGAAATCATCGACGTCTTCGATTTTGCCGAAGGCTGCCCGGTGATGGTCATGGAGCTTTTGCGGGGAGAAACGCTGGGCGCCAAGCTGCTGCGCGACGAGCGCCTGAGTATGGAAGAGACGGCGGCGCTGTTGCTGCCGGTCGTTTCTGCGGTGGGGGCAGCCCACGCCCTCGGCATCGTTCATCGCGACCTGAAGCCGGATAACCTGTTTTTGCTGGAGGGCGGCGGCGAGCCCAGCGTGAAAGTGCTGGACTTTGGCATCGCCAAGCTCTCGGCGGAGCGCTACCTGCAAGAGGGGCCATCGCCTCTGCTCACCGAGTCAGGCTCGATGTTGGGCACTCCTTGCTACATGGCCCCCGAGCAGGCCAGTGGCGACGCCCCCGTCGACCACCGCGCCGACATCTGGTCCCTCGGAGTCATCTTGTACGAATGCTTGTCTGGCGTACGCCCCATCGAGGGCGAGAACCTGCCACAAGTGGTCGCGCGCCTGATGAGCGCCGGCATCATGCCGCTCGAGCGCATTGCGCCCGAGCTACCGGCAGAGGTCACGGGCCTGGTCAAGCTGATGCTCACGCGTGAGGTGGCACGCCGCCCCGCCAGCCTCCATGAAGTGAGCCGCACGCTCAGCCACTTTACCAACGTGCGCGCGCCCGAGTTCGCCACCCCATCCGGTCACGCGAGCCCGGCCCCCACGCCGCGCACCATGCAGTCGGCGCGCCCCAAGGCACGCCTGGTGGCCAGTCGCGACGCGGAGCCGCTGGGGCCGACCATGCTCTCTTCTCCACCGGTGAATAGCTCCCTGCAATTCGTGCAGCAGCCGGCGCCGCAGAGCCGCACCGGCTACATCATCGGGGCAGTAGCCGTCGCTCTGATCGCGGTTGCCTGGTTTGCCTCGAGCAAGCAGACTCCTCCCGCCCCTGCATCGACCGGTGAGCTGGCGACCCTGCCTCCGCCACCCGAAAGGCCGGCGCCTGCGGCCGCCCCTGCCGCTCCCAACCCGAGCGGAGCGACGGTAAGCCCGTCCCCACCGGTGACCACGGCGTCTCGCGCTCCCGTCGCCAGACCGGCTTCCAAACCCGTTAAAATCCCCAAGTCAGCGCCGGCAAAGCCCCGAGTCGACTCGCCCAACCCCTTCGACGAGCGATGAGGTAAACAGGCACCATGCTCAGAAGCCTCAGCGCCCGGGTGGCGCTTCGGATCGGTATCTTTGCGTCGCTAGCCACGCTTGCCACGTCGACCATGGCCCAAGAGCGAGATCCCGCCGCTGCCCAAGCCCTCTTCGACTCTGCCCGTGAGTTGCTGAAGCAAGGGAAATTGGCAGAAGCTTGTGCCAAATTTCAAGAGAGTAACCGGCTGGATCCGGCGCTCGCTACGCAGTTTCAGCTGGCCAATTGCTACGAGCAGACCGGACGTATCGCCACGGCCTGGGCGGCCTTCTTGCAGGTCGCCTCGACGTCGCGCGCCACGAATCAGACCGCGCGTGAGGAGGTCGCTCGAGACCGCGCCGCCAAGCTGGAGGCTCGCTTGCCGCGCTTGGTCATCAACGTACCCGAGCCCAGCAAAGTGCCGGGCCTCGAAATTCGTCGCAACGGCATGTTGGTCGGCTCCGCTCAGTGGGGCACCCCCGTCGCCGTGGACCCAGGCGAAATCGAGCTCACTGTCAGCGCGCCTGGCAAACGAACTTTGCACCAAGTGTTGCGGGCCGAAGAGGGCAAGACCGCCACCTATGATTTGCCCTTGCTTGCACAAGAAGACGGGGGCGCGGTCGCGCCGCCGCTCGCGGCTCCGGTCGGTCCGACCGCGCCACCACCGCCGGTGAGCCCCGCACCCACGAGCTCGGCTTCGCCAAAGCCGGCCGCGCCAACTCCGCCAATCGACGATTCGACCGTTTCCAAGAGACATCACAATACTGCGTTGGTGCTTGGGATAGCGGGAGTCGGGGTCGTGGGGTTGGGGGTCGGGACCGTCTTCGCGGTGATGGCCAAAAACAAGGCCACGGACTCGAAGGCCAACTGCAGCTCGAGCGACCCCAACAGGTGTGACCCCGTGGGCGTGGGGGTCCGTAATCAAGCGATCGAGAAAGGCAACGTCGCCACCGTCGCATCGATCGCAGGAGGGGCGGCCCTGCTGGGAGCCGGAGTGATATGGCTTCTGAGCGGCAGCTCCGACGAAAAGAGCTCCGGCCGCGCCACCGTTCGCGCCAGCGCAGACGTGGGAGCGGAGCATGGAACCTTCTACCTGCAGGGGAGCTTCTGACCCAGTGACCGGCGAGCAAGCGGCGCCGGTCCGTTTTCGCGGCTGGCTAGTGGTGTCGTGCGTTGCCGCTCTGTTGGGGAGTGCCTGCACGCCGACTACGGAGCTGCCGGCTGCCAAGAAACTCGGGGGACGCGGTCGCGTAGCACATACGCAGGGCAGTGCGGTGGCGGTTACGGCAGACGAGCGCGTGGTCGTCGCGACCAATCGAACGGACGGGATTGTCAGCATCCTGCGGCTCGATCCCTCCCGTCCGCTCGACGAAATGGTCCTCGAAGATTCGCTGACCGAGATCGCATTCCATCCGTTGAGCTCATCCAAACCGTGGGCGGCCGTGATCGGCCCGGATGACGACACCGCCTACGTGCTGTTGCGCGGGACCAGCCAAGTCATCGAGATAGTCGGTCTTCATGGCTCGAATCCTCACCCGAGCGATAGGCACGCCAACGTCGGATCGGAACCGACCTCAATCCTCATCTCGCCGACGGGCCGGCAGATCTACGTGGCGAATTCGGCGGATGGAACCGTCAGCGTGATTCTCACGCAAGACCTCAGCTCGGACCCCCTCTCACTCAACGGCAGGCTCGCCGACTCCGGGTTTTTGGGGCCGACCGCGCGTGATCGACTGGGGCTCGCACATCCGCGGGCTCTCGCCATCACGGACGATGGTGACGAGGACGACGAAGACGAGACCCTGTACGCGACGGAGTTCTTTTCGCAACCGCTGGCCGATCCGACGGTCTCCGATCCCGACCGGAATAGACAAGGCATCGTCTATCCCATCGACGGCAAGGGACACGCTCCGCTCGACGCTGGCGGTCGAGAAATTCCGTTCATCACGTTGGCTGCCATCGAAACTGGTTTCAACGATGCGGAGGGCAAACCAACTGGGTGCTTTCCGAACCAGCTCTACAGCGCCGCCAGCTCTGGCAACCGCCTATTCGTCACGAGCGTTTGTGCCTCTCCTGCTGGTCCAGTCGAGAGCGGCCCGACTACGGTTCCGGACTTGGCCAGCAACAACTTCAAGACCCTGTCACACCCCGTCGTGTTCACGATCGATACGACGACGAACCGAGCGGTGCCGGAGCAGCTCGTGATGACCAGGCAGTTGGCAGACGTTTACCCCGCCGCGGAGCCGGACGCTCGCATGCCGCTGATACCGAGTGATATCGTCGTCTCCGCCGACGCCACGGGTCGTCAAGCATTCGTCAGCAGCTTCGGTGCCAGCGCCGTCTTTCCGGTTCACTACGATCAGGCAGGCGCGGGAACGATCGGCAATTCGGGCGCCCGCTACATCAAGCTCGGAGACTCGTCGCTGCCGATCGGCATGGCACTCTTGAGCGGAAACCGCGGACTCTTGCTGGACGACAAGCGGCGCGGGCTCGGCGTCTTGGACCTAGCAGAATCGAAGGCGGTCGTCTGGGTCTCGACGATACGTCGCGACTGGGCTAACGACGCCACGACGAAACCAGCTGAAGTCGTCGATGAGGCGGCGCGAACCGGCCGCCGACTATTCGCGACCGGGCTGGGAGCTTGGTCGTTCTCCGGGCAAGCGTGGAGCTCCTGCGAGAGCTGTCACCCCGAGGGGCAGAGTGATGGCGTCACTTGGCGTTTCGCGCGAGGCCCGCGCCGTACGATCTCGCTGGCTGGCACGTACTACGGGGAAGGCGAGAACCTACGACGTCGCATGCTCCTTTGGACCGCCAACATCGACGAGCTGCACGACGTCGAGGCCATCGCGCGCCAGGTGAGTGGCGGCGTCGGAGGAGTCGTTTGGAACTATTCTCTGGAGAAACCGGGCACGAACTGTAGGCTGATTTACGATGGGGCGACGCCCGCGGCCAGCGAAGGGCAGAGCGCATGCAGCGGGCAAAAGGCGTCCACTAATCGCTTGAATGGGCTGAACGGCTCCCTGGGCGACAAGACCGCAGCGAGCCAAGCCGACGATTGTGGGGTGGCTCAAGAGCCATGCGACGTCAACGCATCGCCCGATTGGGACAAGATCGACGCGTTCGTTCGCACGGTCCGGGCGCCTCGAGCGCCCAGCGAGCTGAGTACCGGCTTGGTCGCCGACGGAAGAAGTTTGTTCCAGGCGCGAGCGTGTGACCATTGTCACAGCGGCCCCGGTTGGACCTTGTCGCGCGTTTTTTATGAGCCTGGCGCGGCGGCAAACGGAGCCATGCCGAGCGTCAACCCGGCGACGAGCGATCCGGCCTACGTGCCCGACGCCCAGGAGCAAGCAACTCTGCTCGGAGCGCTCCGAACTCGGACTTTCGAGGTACCGCCGTCGACCCCCGCGGAGCTTGCCGCGACGATGCCGGCTGCGAAGGGCGTTGCTGCTCCCTTCCGTGCTTGGCCTGCCGACCCCGCTGGCGGCTTGCTGGCCTACCTTTACGCCAAGCCGGCCAACCCTGACCAGATCAGCTGCGTCTTGCGATCGGTCGGTACCTTCGGCGCGCCCCAAGAGCCCGATTTCTTGGGCGTCACTCCGGCGGGGGCGCCGCAGGTCCACGAAGTCAGACGCACTCTCAACATGGATGTCTACAAGGACACGCTCGCGACCGGGGGGACGGGCTTCAACATCCCGTCCCTACTCGGCGTTGCCAGCGGAGCACCGTACTTCCACGCCGGGAATGCGCGTACGCTCGAAGAAGTGTTCGCTCCGGAGTTCGCTGGTCACTCCGGGCTGGTGGGGGCTCCGCTGACCCCGGACGAGATTTCGGCGATGGTCGCGTTCCTTTCGTCGATCGACGACGCCGCCGCGCCGATGCCCGTTCCCAATGACGGCTTCAATCCCGATCTTTGTGCGCAGTTCACCGGGCAATGAGGCTTACGGCCTCGTACACGCTAGCTGGGCGGGATCACACTCGCCGCTGCAGCAGTCGTCGTTGACGTTGCACGGATAGTTGCCATAGCTCTTACCGGCCGCGCATTTGGGAGCGCTCGTGTCTTCCTTCGGCTCGTCCTTGCACCAGTCCCCCCTGCCGATGGCGTGGCCGCAGTGGCTGTGGGCTCCGTCGCCCGCCAGCTCGCAGTGTTCCCAGAGGCAGTAGGGTCTCCAACTTGGTTGTGGACCGCTCCAGAGTTTGGCCAATTTCTCGTCGAGCAGCCCAGTTTGCCAACCAACCGTTGCTCCTTGCTCGCAGGCGGCGAGGCAGCCGTCGATGCCCGAATTTCCGTCGGGAGAGGTGTCTGGGCATTCCTGCGCCATGCAGGCGCAGTACTCTTCGCACACGGTGGTCGGGGCGGCTGCGGAGCAGCCCTGCCTCTGCAAGCAAGCCACGAGAGCGGCAGCCTTTTTATCGGTTGCGCAGCCCCGGCAGGCGCTTCCCTCGTCCTCGCACGCCTGACCAAGGCACTTTCGATACGCGCGGAGGCTCTTCCGGCATTCGTGGTCAGCCAAGCACTCAGCGACCTTGCACTGGCTTTGCGCATCCTCCGAGCAAGGAGTGCAATCGGTATTGGGCACCGTTTGGTGCGACTGACTGGGGCAGAGCGAAGCCGCCCCGATCGTGTCGTCGAGCTCGGCTGGCTCAATCCCTAGTACGGCATTGCAGCCGGCTACCGCGTTGAAACAGAATAGCAAGAGACTTGCCGCAACGAGCTTCGGAAACATGGGTTCGGCGGCGACTCTACCTCAAGGTAGCAATGGTGTGAGCGTCTTCGAACAGCGGGTGTCCGGTGGCTCGTACAGGTGGAAGATTGGCTGTTCGGCGCGTCGGTCGGATTCGCGGGCTCTCGGCGGGCGACGAGGGGATTAGGGGCTGGCACGGTGCGTGCTCTAGGGGTTGGCGCGCTGAGCGAATCGCTCGCGACACCACCGAGGGTTTTCAGATGTTTTCGACCATGCGCTCCGCCTTTCAGCTCACCACCGTTCTCGTTGCTTTGGCTGCCAATGCTTGCGCGGCGCAAGGAGGCTGGCCCGTTGCCGGTGCCGCCACGAAGCCCAGCTGCGCCGGCGGGCTCGTGCGGACGGCGGCGGACGCGGCGCGGTACGGTGCCTGCGAGCGCGTCGACGGCGACCTACGGATCTCCACGTCCGAGCTCAGTGACTTGTCGGCGCTGTCGGGCCTACGTCGCGTCTCGGGAAAGCTGGAAATCGACGGCAATACCCGGCTGGATGACCTCTCCGGGCTCGAGCAGCTGCAGCAGGTGGGCAGCTTGTCGATCCACGACAACGCGGAGCTGGACGATCTTTCCGGGCTAGAAAACCTGCGGGGCGCGCGCGACGTCGAGATCAGCGGCAACACCGAGCTGGCTTCGTTGCGCGGTCTGGAAGGCCTGACCCACGTCGAGACCTTGGTCATCGCGCACAATGGCCTTTACCAAACCACTGGCCTCGGGAACCTGACCGACGTCGGGGAGCTGGCGATTGGCGACAATCCGAAGCTCAACAGCTTGCATGGCCTGGGCTCACTGGCTCACGCGCGTTCGGTTCAGATTCGTAACAATCCGCGCTTGTGCGCGCGCGGCATGCTGCCGGCCTTGACTCACGTCGACCACGAATTGAGCTTGAGCGCAAACCGCGGCCTCTCTCAGCCAGACGTTCGTCGGCTGCTGAGCCGCATCGAGCACGACATGGCTCGACCCAGCAGCGATGGCACGGCGCGCCTGGAAGCTTCGTTGCACTGAGCGGTGTGCGGCGCTTCGAACACCTGTCCGAAGATTCGTACACAGTGTTTGCGACTCAGCACATGAGCAAAAAGCTCGAGTGTGAAGACGCCAACAAATATCGAGAGATTCACGCGTGAAACAACTGGCACGACGGTTGCTTTTGGCCCGCCGCCGCGCCTCGACGAGACGAGCGGTCAAGGGAGAAAAGAAGATGTCCGGAATGCTAATGAAGCGCACGTGGCTGAGTGGCGTAGCCCTGGTCGCAGTGTTCGGTTTCGCGGCTTGTAGCGACGACGACGACAGCGGCAACACGCCCACCGCGGGCACGAGCGGCAGCGGCAGCGGCGGCAAGAGCAGCGGCGGTAGCGCGGGCTCGACGCACGCGGGCGACGGCGGGACTCCCGCCGCATCCGGCACTGCTAACGGCGGCAAAGGCGGCAACGTAGACGCCGGCGGTAAGGCTGGCACGTCGACCGGCGGCGGCACCGTTGGTGGAACGAATATGGGTCCAGGCGGCGAAGGCGGCGTGGGCGGTTTGGGCGGGTTGGGTGGTATAGGCGGGGCAGGGGGCGAGGGCGGTACGGTCGAGGTCGACCTTCGCACTTACTTCGTCGGCATGTCTCCGCTGCCTGCGGTGCCCGCCGACCCCACCAACAAATACGCCGACGACGCGGCGGCGGCGGCGCTCGGGCAGAAGTTCTTCTTCGACGAGAAATTCTCGGGTGCCATGACGGTGACCAACGACCTGGGCAACTCCGGCGACGTGCAGAAGGTTTCTTGCAAAAGCTGCCACTCGGGTCCTGCGCTGGACGACGAGCGCTCCCTGCCGGATGCCGCCATTTCCAAGGGCACCGGGAATCACACGCGCAACGCGCCCGGGATGGTGAACAGCTCCTTCTACACCTGGACCAATTGGGGTGGCCGCTTCGCCGCCCAATGGGAGCTGCCCCCGGCCGTGGTCGAGAACCCGGCGATCATGAACAGCACTCGCTTGGCGGTCGCGCATCGCATCTATGATGCCTACAAGACCGAATACGAGGCCGTTTTCGGCGCGTTGGATGCGGGGCTGGCCACCACCAACGGGCGTTTTCCCGCCAGTGGCAAGCCGACGCAAGCGGCCTTCGACAACATGGCGGGCGACGACAAGACCATCGTCAACGGCATCCTCGTCAATTTCGGCAAGGCGTTGGAGGCCTACACTCGCAAGCTGGTGAGCCGCGAGGCCAAGTTCGATGCCTGGTTTGCGGGCGACGATGGCGTATTCGATGCTTCGCAGCTCAACGGGGCTCGCTTGTTCGTGGACAAGGGCTGCATCAATTGTCACGGTGGCGCGCATTTCTCGGACCACTCTTTCCACAAGCTGGGCGTCCCGGTTGGGGTGTCGGGGGCGGACGACGGTCGTGGAGGCCCCAAGGACCTGGCCGCCTTGCTGGTCAGCCCGCTCAACATCAACAGCGTGTACAGCGACAAGCAGGACACCGGTAAGCTCGACGGTCTGGTGCCGGCCGACTACGTCGGTAAGTTCCGTACACCCAGCCTGCGCGGAGTCGTCAACAGCGGCCCTTACATGCACGCTGGCCAATTCGCGACGTTGGAGCAGGTCATCGATTTTTACGCGGTGGGTGGCACCCTGGCCACCGGGACCGGAGAGCTCGTACCGTTCGCCATCACCCCTCAGGAAAAAGCGGACTTGATCGCCTTCCTGGGCACCTTGAGCGGCAAGCCCGTACCGGATGCCCTACTTCTCGACAACGCTCCCGATTGACGATAACCCCGCTCAGTTGGGTCGGCCCGGTGGCCGTCGCGTGGGCGGCGCCGGGTCGATGGCGCGAGATCCTTAACGAATACGGAGGACGCTGTTGTACCTTGGAGGCTCAATCGAACCGCCAAGGCACATGCCGCAAGACGCCAAAGCAGGCACCGTTCTGTTGGTCGAGCCCGACTCTGCGGTTGCGACCCAGCTCACTCAAATCCTAGCCAAGCACGGTCTAACGGTGTCGCGTGCCGTGACCGGAGCCGAAGCCATCGAGCGGCTGGAGAAAGAGCCGGCGCGCGTCGTTTTGAGCGAGCTGACGTTGCCGGACACGATGGGGACGGACCTGCTGAAGGCGCTCGAGCGGCTGTGGCCGGGTTTACCGGTAGTGATGATGAGCGCCACCGCCTCGGTGTCGGACGCCATGGCGGCGTTGCGTGCCGGAGCTTCGGACTTCATGCAGAAGCCGATTGACGCTGAAGAGGTGATGTTTGCCTTGAACAAGGCGCTCACGGTCGTCGAACGGCGCGCGGAGCAACCGCCTCCACCTTCGTCGCACGAGCGCGCCGGTATCATCGGTGATTCGGCGACCATGCGCCAGGTGTACGCCACCCTGGAGCGCGCCGCGCAAGGCACCGCCACCGTGCTCGTCCGCGGAGAGAGCGGTACCGGCAAGGAGTTGGCAGCGCGCGCCATTCACGATGCTTCGCCGCGCGCGGCGGGGCCATTCGTGAAGATCGACTGCACGTCGTTGCCCGAGCATTTGCTGGAGAGCGAGCTGTTCGGTTACGAGAAGGGCGCTTTCACGGGTGCGGTGGCGCGCAAGCCGGGGCGCGCCGAGCTGGCCGACAAAGGGACGCTTTTTCTCGATGAAATTGGCGAGCTGAGCCTCTCTTTGCAGGCCAAGCTGTTGCGGCTGCTGCAAGATCGACAGCTCGAGCGGCTCGGCGGCACCAAGACCATTGCCGTGGACGTGCGCGTGGTCGCGGCCACCCACCGAGATCTCGAGAGCATGGTCGAGCGCCAGCAGTTCCGCCTCGACCTGTTCTACCGCCTGAACGTGGTGCCGTTGTGGTTACCGCCGCTGCGCGCACGCCGTGAAGACATCGACGTGCTGGTCGAGCATTTTTGCAAGCTGCTGGGGCGCGCCAACGGCAAGCCGCACATCGGCATCGAGCGAGAGGCAGTGAAGGCGCTGCGCGGTCAGCGCTGGCCCGGCAACGTGCGCCAGCTGCAAAATTTCGTGGAGCGCTTGGTGGTTTTGAGCAACGGTCCCAACATCACCGAAGCCGACGTGCGCGCCGAGCTGTCACGTCAAGTGCGCTTCGCGACTCAGCCGGGCACCGCCCTGCGCATGCAGCCGACGGCGCTCGCGCCGGTGACGCCGCCGCCGGTGGTCGCGGCCGTTGCGTCGGCGCCCGAAGACGTAGCGCCGCCCAGTGATCCCACGTCGGTCGACGAGCGGCCGCCCGCCCTGGCGACGGAGGCGCAGGCGGTCTTGCCGCTGGACATGGAAGTGCGAGCGGCCGAGAAAAAGGCCCTGGAACGGGCGCTGACGGTCGCCAAGCAGAACCGGAGCTTGGCCGCCCGCTTGTTGGGGGTGAGCCGCTCCACGCTTTACGCGAAGCTCGAAGAGCACGGGTTGCTCTGAGCGACGAGCGCCGCGCCAACTGGAGCACGCTGGCTTTGCCTCAGCGCGGGGCGCCGCTTCCGGCCATCTGCCTGCTGCTGTGACCGTCGACGCGCAATTGGAAGACGAAGTACGGGGGCAGGCAGGTTCCGCCGTGGGCTCCGCGCGCGCACACGTAGTCGTCGCGGCAGGGGTTACGATCGTCGCAAGCACGCAGGCCTGCAGGCTGAACGTTACCGCGTATGCACGATAGAAAGCTGTCGCCGCGGGCCAAGCAGGCGTTGAAGGAGTCCAAAATGGCAATCGAGCCGCACGACGCGCCCGCTTGCCCGCACGCGGCCGTGCACATGCCGCCGGGAAAGCCCACGCCGCTGCGATTGCAGAGCATGCTCGGGCAAGGCTCCCGCTGCTGCAAGCTCAGCCGATCACGCAGAGGATCGGCGCGCTGGCTAACCGCACCGCGCTCGCACGCGTCACCTACTTCCGGCACCTCGGGCAGGCATTGTCCCACCGGGTCCGTCGCCGCTGCTTCGATGCTCGAGCAGCGCATGCCGGCGGGGCAGGTCCAGCCGGTAAAGCTGGGATCGGTACTCAGCGCACAGGCTTGGCCGTAGCTACCGGCGGGGTCTCCGTGCTCGGGCAGCGGGGCCGAGAAATCGGGGGCGGCGCCGTCGAGCAGCTGCTCGGCAATGCGCAGGCGCCGCGGCAAGTCCGCCGTCACTTGCGGCGAAACGGCGACTGCCAGCGCGTTTTCGGCGGGCGCATCGGCAGCGTCCTCTCCCAGCAGATGAAAGCCGGCCACGCTGCGCGCTTGGTGACAACCGGGACAGGTGAGCTGATCGAGCCGCCGCAGCAGCCCCGCGTTCGATTTGGCGAACGAGGCGCCCGCAAAATCGCGCGCGACGAACGGGGTCGGCCCGAGCCCAGCCGTGAACGGACGATTGGCGAGTCGGTTCAAGCCCCGTGGAGTGACCGACAGCGCGCGCGTGGCCAGCAGATCATCGGGCAAGCGCGGCGTGCCGGCGTCGACGCTGGCGGCGTTGTCGCTCAAGAACGACAGCAGTCGCGCCCGCTTCCTCGGGTCGCCGAAAACGCCCGCGTCCGGGGTGTTTTCCAAAGGCTCCGGCTGCAGCTTGCCGGCGTTGTCGGCGCGGAAAGAGCGCAGCAGGTACTCGGCGTGCCCGCCCAAATCGGGCCTGACCGTCGATGGCCAGCGCACGAGTTGTAAATTCACGACTACACGCGCCGTGGCCGAGCTGACGCGGGTGAGGGCGGGCGAAAGGGGACCTTGCGTCGAGCGCAACGCGGTCGCGCGAGCGGTCGCGTCTTCGTCGGAGTGGCTGCCGTTGGTGGCGGGGGAGTTTGGCTCGAGCCAGCGCGCGGCAGCAGCGCGGCAGCCGTCTTCGCCCCGGGGCACCTTGAGCTCGACGCCGAGTGTCATGGGGAGCTTGGACGCGTGGTCGGCGTCCAACGCGTAGCTCAGCCGGTAGACGAGCCGCGTCTCTCCGCACGACGACGGGTCGAAGGCGGCGCGGTCGGGGCGGTTGACGACCCCCGCGAGCACGAAACGCGCTTGCGGCAGCCGCAGAAAGCGCGCATCGAACAGCCGGTGCGAGAAGCGCGCGACGTCGACCCCGGCGAGCTTGTCGGCCGCGCCGGCGCGCGCAATTTCCCGTTCCAGTTGCTGCACCAGCGGCAGAAAGCTCGGAAGCTCGGCAAGCTCGCGGTTGTCGAGGTCGGGTTTGCTGGCGCCCAGCACGCCCGCCAGCGTGAGCCCTTGCCGTTCGAGCGCGGCCAGCACACCAACATCGGTGATCAAGAGCGTGGGGTGCCTCGAGCGGACCGCGTCGGCGAGAGCGGGGGACGCCGCCGACGGACGCGGCGGAGTTGCGGCGCGTGCGGAGGTCGCACCCGGGTCCGGCCGCGACGCTCGCGCGGCGTCGTGGCTGGCGCACGCGCTGCCCCACACCATGCCCACGGCGCCGAGCACGGTCGTGAGCGTTCTCGGCTTGCTCCTCGGCGCGAACCTGGGCAAGGCTGGGCGCTGATTTCGAAGGAGACCCAGCATGGCAAGCGTAATTGTAGTCGGGGACGGTCCGGGTGGTCTGAGCGCGGCGCTCTTTTTGGCCAAAAACAAGCAAGAGGTCACCGTCTTTGGCCAAAACGGTACGTGGATGAACTCCGCTCTACTCTACAACTACCTGGGTCTACCCAAGATCACCGGCAAAGAGCTGATGGCCATCGCCAAAAAGCAGGTCACGGACCAGGGCGGCACGCTAGTGGATCTCGAGGTCACAGCGGTTGCCAAGAGCGGAGACGGCTTTACCGTGCAGGCTGGAGGCAAAGCCCATCAAGCCAAATACTTGGTGATCGCGATGGGCACGAAGCTCGATATCTTGAAGGGCATCGGGCTTCCAGCGCGCGCCATCGACGCCGATCGCAACGGTCGCACCAGCGTCGAGAATGCGTACGTCGTCGGTTGGGCCACGCGCCCCGACAAGATTCAGGCGATCATCTCGGCCGGTGACGGCGCCGCCGCCGCGCTCGATATTCTGTCGAAAGAGGCCGGCAAAGACTTGCACGACTTCGATTCAGTCGACTGAACGCGGCCGTCCAGCGTTGAGCCCCGCTCAGCCGCCCAGCAGGCGCGCGTAGTGATCGACGAAGGCGCGAGCGGCTCGGGGCAGGTTCGCCTGCCAGTCGACGCCGGCGTTGCCGTCGGCGCCGTCGGTCACGAACTTCACCGCGCCGAACTCGGCGCCTTCCAGGTGACAGACCTTGGCCAAGGCGTAGCCCTCCATGTCGATGACGTCGCAGTCGACGAGCGGCTTGCCGGTTTCGAAGCGATCGCCGGTGCCGCAAATGCCTTCGGGCAGGTGCGAAAACAGAGGAGCGAACTCGAGCGTGGCCGGAACGTCCTCGAACGGGGTCGTGCCCAGCGCAAAACCTAGCCCCGAAACGTCCATGTCGCGCTGCACGAAGCGGCGACAGGCGACGACGCTGCCGGCTGGCAGCTTAGGGCTGCCGACGGTGCCGAAATTCACGACCTGCGGCACCACGCCGTGTCGGGCGCGGTGCTCGCTCAACGCTCGGGCCAAGCGGTAGGCCGCGTTCACCTTGCCGAGGCCGGTGTACAGCACGGACACGCCGCGCTCCGCGAACAGTCCTTGGCTCTCGATTTCGAGCGCCATCACGACCAGGGGTGACGTCTTCAAGGCTTGCGCAGCATACGCCAGCCCCTGGCCACTGGAACTGCGAAACGGAAGGGCAGGGTCCGCTGGTGAACCGTCGCCCTTCGCGTTTGCCGACAGCCGGCGCCCGCCTCCGGGCAAGGCCGCGCCTTGTGGCTAGAGCGCGTAAGCCGACGGGAGTAGCCCGCGCTTCACCAGCACCGAAATGATGGCTTGGGCGGCCTCTTCCGGATCGGCGTTGTCGAGCGAAACCACGAGATCGGGCGTCTTGGGCGCTTCTTCGCTCGGCTGCGGGTGGCCCGGACCGTAGGCGCCGCGCTGGTCGCGCTTCTTACGCACGTCGAGCGAGGTCTTCACGTAAATCTCGACGAAGCGCTCGGAGCCGACGGCGTCGCGGATGGCCAAACGGTCGGCGATCAGCGGCGAGGCGTAGGCGAAAATCGGAATGATGCCGGCGTCGGTACAGCGGCGCGCCAGCTCCGGCGTCTGCGCTGGGCTCGAGCCATCCGGGTGCACGCCGAGCGAAAGGCCGTCGTCCGGATCGATCACGTACGCCAGGCGCTTTTGGTCGAACAAGCGGCGCTCCAGCGCGAACGCGATGGCGGTTTTGCCCGAAGCCGGCAAGCCCGTCAGCCAAACCGTGGCGCCCTTTTGGCCGAGGCGCTCACTGCGCTCGTCGGGGCTGACTTGCGAGCGGGGACGGAACGAGCTCGGGCTGCGGCTCTCTTCTTCGTCCTTTTGCGGGGCGTCCGGCAAGATCATGCCGGCGGCGACGGTGTTGTTCGACAGGGAGTCGACCAAGATGAACGCGCCGGTGACGCGGTTCAGCTTGTAGGCATCGAAGTACAGAGGGCGGCGGCACGAGATGGTAACCCGACCGATGTCGTTCAGCTCCAGGCGTGCGGCTTCGCTCTGCTTCAACGTCTCCAGATCGACCGTGAACGCTACGTCTTCGATCTCGGCGCGCACCAGCTGCGTGGTGTGCTTCAAGAGGTAGCTCTTTTGGCGATCCAGCGGGCGCTCGCTCAGCCACACCATCATGGCATCGAAGCGATGGTCGACGCGCGGCAGGTTGTTCGGGTGGACCAACATGTCGCCGCGACTGATGTCGATCTCGTCGGCCAGCTTGATGGTGACGCTCTGGCCGCCGTGCGCGGTCGGCAGCTCGCCGTCGAAGGTGTCGATGGCGACCACCTTGCTGGTACGGCGCGAGGGCAACACCATCAAGGTGTCGCCCTGCTTGACGATGCCGGAGGCGATGCTGCCGGAGAACCCGCGGTAGTTCAGATCCGGGCGCATCACGTACTGCACCGGGAAGCGGAAATCGGTCCAGTTGATGTCGCTGGCGATGGGCACCGTCTCCAGGTGCTCGAGCAGGGTGCCGCCGCTGTAGTAAGGCGTGGACGGACTGGAGTGAACGACGTTGTCGCCCAGCTTTGCGCTGATGGGGATGAATTTCACGCCCTTGAAGCCGAGCTGGCTGCAAAACGCGCTGAACTCCTGCTTGATGGCGTCGAACGGGGCTTGCTCGTAGCCGACCAAGTCCATCTTGTTGATGCACACCGCCAAGTGCGGAATGCCGAGCAGCGAGGCAATGTAAGCGTGGCGGCGCGACTGCTGCAGCACGCCCAAGCGCGCGTCGATCAAGATGATGGCGACGTTGGCGGTAGAAGCGCCCGTCGCCATGTTGCGCGTGTACTGCACGTGCCCAGGCGTGTCGGCGATGATGAACTTGCGCTTGGCCGTCGAGAAGTAACGGTACGCAACGTCGATGGTGATGCCTTGCTCGCGCTCGGCCTTCAAGCCGTCCGTGAACAGCGAGAAATCGATCTCCATGCCGGCGCGCCCGGAAGCGCGCTTCACCGCCGATAGCTGATCTTCGTAGATGCCGTGCGTATCGTGCAAAAGTCGCCCGATCAACGTCGACTTACCGTCGTCCACGGACCCCACCGAAACGAACCGAAGCAGCTCCTTCTTCTGGTGCTGGTCCAGGTAACCGAGGATGTCCCTACTAATTAACTCTTGCTCACTCATGGCGATCCAGCAACGGCATCAAAAGGACCCAGATTTTTTCACAGGAAGGGCAGAAGGACAGAAGGTTCGGGGGTTGCGAAATACACGGCGCAGACCGCTTCGAATCGTTTCCGCGTTGAAATTGACGAGAAGCCCGGCGTCGAGTCCGCACAGGCGCAGATATGTGACGACCTGGGCAACGTGGACTGGCAGAAGAGCATCCACCGCCTTGACCTCGACCAACAAGCTTCGTTCGACGATGAGGTCGGTGCGATAGCCCTGCTCCAGCGTCCGGCCCTTGTACGTTACAGCCACTGCTTTCTGTCGTTCGAAAAGCAAGCCTCGACGTTGCAGCTCGTCACAAAGACACTCTTCATAGATAGCTTCTAGAAGCCCCGGTCCGAGCTCTCGGTGAACCTCGATGCAGGCGGCGATCACCTCGGAAGAGCAATCAGCAAAAGCGTGATTCACCAGGACTGATCGGTCGCTCGTCGCCTGAGTTGCGCCGAAAGACACGTTTTGGAGCGTCAACCCCAAAAACCTTCTGCCCTTCTGCCCTTCCTGTGAAAAAATCTGGGTCCGAAGGTCTGCTGCTACGGCGCTCGTGGTGCCGGCGCTGGGCATCAGAAGTAGCCTTCGCGCTTTTTGGTTTCCATCGAGCCTTCTTCGTCGAAGTCGATCAGGCGGCCTTGGCGCTCGGAGTACTTGGTCAGCAGCATTTCGCGGATGATGTCGGGCAGCGTGGCGGCGTGCGATTTGAGCGCGCCGGTCAGCGGGTAGCAGCCCAGGGTGCGGAAGCGCACCATTTCCATGCGCGGTTTTTCGCCGGGATTCAGCGGAATACGGTCGTCGTCGACCATCAGCAGCGTGCCGTTGCGCTCGACCACGGGGCGCTCGGCCGCGAAGTACAGAGGCACGATTTGAATCTTCTCGAGGTAGATGTAGAGCCAGATGTCGAGCTCGGTCCAGTTCGACAGCGGGAACGCGCGGATGCTTTCGCCCTTCGTCAGCTTGCCGTTGTACAAGTCCCACAGCTCGGGCCGCTGGTTCTTCGGATCCCATTGGCCGTAGCGATCACGGAACGAGTAGATGCGCTCCTTGGCGCGTGACTTCTCTTCGTCGCGGCGGGCACCACCGAAGGCTGCGTCGTAGCCGCCCGTCGCAAGCGCCTGCAGCAGCGCTTGGGTCTTCATGATCTGCGTGTACTTGTTGCTGCCGTGATCGAACGGATTGATGTTGTCCGCGACACCCTGCTGGTTGGTGTGCACGATCAGATCGAGGCCGTGCTCTTTCGTGAACTTGTCACGAAAGGCGATCATCTCTTTGAACTTCCAGGTCGTGTCGATGTGCAAGAGCGGGAACGGCAGCTTGCCGGGGTAGAACGCCTTGCGCGCCAAGTGCGTCATGACCGCCGAGTCTTTGCCGATCGAGTACAGCATCACCGGGTTGTCGAACTCGGAGGCGACCTCGCGCAGGATGTGAATGCTCTCGGCCTCGAGCTGGCGCAGGTGGCTGAGCCTGAGCTCGACGGCTTCCGCGGGCTGATGCGTGCTGATGGTGGGGGCGGCCTGCATGGGGGCTCCGCGCATTTAGCACCAAATCAATCGGGATTAAGGGCAATTGGTTAAAATATTGAAATTGCTACATTATCACGGCTGCGTCGCCCTTTCCAAGCTCGCGCAATTGATGGCTGGCCCTACCCCCTCGGAGAGGGTCACGAAGGCGCGGTCACCGTCGACGAAGGCGATGGCCTCCCCCTGGGCCTCGTGAGGGGTCGGCAGCCGACGCGGAGCGCGCCCGAGCGCGCTGGGCACCGACTCGCCCGGATGCCGAGCAAACAGCAGCACCGACGAGTAGGTACGCACCAAAATCGCCGAGCCGTCTTTGGAGATGGCGGCCGACGTGGGCATCGTGCTGCCGGGCGAGGAGCTTTGCCCAAAGCTTAGCTCGCCCAAATACGTCAGCTGGCCTCCGCCGCCCGCCAGCTGGGCCGCGCTGGCTGCGAGCAACTGAGAATGGCCGTCGCGTTGCTTGGAAATGAGGAACAGCTCACCATCCACCGGATCCACGAAGAAGGCTTCCACGTCGCGCGCGCCTCGCGGAAACGTGAGCACGATTCGAAACGCGTCCTTTAGCTTCAACTTCAGCTGGCGCGCCGAGGAAGCGATGGCGGGCTCGGCCACGCGATAGAGCACGGCCTTGCGGCGCGGAATGCCGAGGTGAAACGAAGCGAAGTTGTTGCCAGTGTCGCCCAAATAGACGAAGGAGCCGCCGCCCGGACCGCGGCCGAGCGCGATGTCCTCGGCGTCGACGAGCTTGGGCACCGTCGGGAGCGCGAGCTCGGCCAGCACCTCGCCTGTGCGGTCGATGGCGAAGAAGCGCGGTGAGTCGCCGGAGTCGTTGTGCACGAACAGCACCTCGGGGTTTTTCGTGCTCTCCACGACTCCCGAAATCTCGTCCAGTTGCTCGTCGCGCAGCCGCCCAATTTCGCCGGGCGTGACCGGGCAGGGCGCACGCGCCGACGCGGAGCCGGCCGGCGCGCGACCGGGAGCGGCGGCGGCAACCTGCCCGCTCGCGTTACCGGGCGCGGCGCGCGGGGTGGAGCGAGGCATCGAGCAGGCGACGGCCAGCAAAGCGGCGAGCGTGACGCGCGGGCTCAAAAGCGCTGGGCCCAGCCCGGCAACGCGGCCAGAATGGACGCCGCGGTGACCTCGCGTGGCGTCGTCTGCGCGACCAACGCCAGGTATTCGGGGCGCGTGACCTCGTAGGCGCCGAGCGACGCTAGATGCTCGGTGACGAACTGGACGTCGAAGGCGCGGATGCCGGCGCGAAATAAGGTGTCGAGCGCGACGCTGAGCGCAACCTTCGAAGCGTCGGTCACGACGTGGAACATGCTTTCGGCGGCGAACAGCGCGCCGCGTCGCACGCCATACAAACCGCCCGCCAGCTGCCCTTCGTGCCACACTTCGAAGCTGTGCGCGTGCCCCAGGCGATGCAGCTGCGTGTACGCCAGCATCATCTCCGGTAAAATCCAGGTGCCGCCCTCGCGGTTGGACGCGCACGCCTCTATCACCTCCGGGAAAGCGCGGTCGAAAGTGACTTCGAAGACGCCTTGGCGCAGCGTCCGGCGCAGGCTACGCGAGACGTGCAGGCGTTCGCGATCCATCAGCGCGCGCGGGTTGGGGCTCCACCACAAAGGTGGCACGCCCGCGCTGTACCAAGGGAACACGCCCGAGTCGTACGCGAACAACAACCGCTCCGGCGAGAGATCACCGCCCACCGCCAGCAGCCCCTCGTCGTCCGAATCGTTCGGATCGGGGAACGCCAGAGGGCTGCCTGGGCCGAGGAAGGTCAGGCGGCGGTTGCCACGCATCTCGGAAGACTAGCGGATTGTGCGCCGAGCGTCTCGGGCCTCGGGCCTATGCGACCTCCGCGGCTTGCTTGGCCGCGGGCACGGCGGCGACGTACGCGGCCAGCTCCCAGCGCGAAGAAACTCCCAACTTCCGGTAGATGGCGGCAAGCTGGTTGGCGACCGTTCGACAGGAGGTACGACGCCCGAGCGCGATGGCCGCGTTCGTGCGGCCGCTCAGCACGCCCGCCACGACCTGACGCTCGGCAAGGGTCAAGCGCGGGTCCAGCCCCAACGCCTCGACCGGCAGAAACAGCCAGCAGCCGTCGGCGCCGCGGAGCAGCCTCACGCTTTGATCGGTGCCGTCCGCGTGCGCGCGCAAGCAGGCCATCACCTTCAGGAACTCGGTGCGACCGGCGAAGCCCAGCTTGGTCATGGCCGTTTGTAGCGATTCACTGACGGTCGAGCAGGCTAGCGACTGTTCGATGGCGACCAGCTTGTTGGCGGCGCCGCCTTCGGCTGCTTTCAGCACCGACAGCTCACGGCGTGTCAGCCGCACGCTGGCGGTCGCGAACCCGAGCACCGAGCCGCCCGCGCCGTCGTCTTCCCTCGAGACCAACCGCAGGCGGCCGGTCAGCAATGCATCTGCAATCCCTCGAATGGCGTCCATGAGGCACGCCACAGCACGCCGCATGCCAAGGCCGACTGTCCTGACCTCCGTACACCTCTCAACAGGCTTTGTGCTGCACGACGGGGAAAATTTTGCCCGGGTTCAGCAGCCCGGCCGGATCGAACACGCGCTTCAAGTCCTTCTGCAGCGCGATGAGCTCCGCGGATTGCTCGAGCGGTAGATACGGCGCCTTGAGCACGCCGATGCCGTGCTCTCCACTCAGGGTGCCGCGCAGCGCCACCACCCGCTCGAACAGGGAGAGGATGGCGCGCTCCACCGCGGGCATTTCGTGGTCTTCGTTCCACAGAAAATTGACGTGCAGGTTGCCGTCACCGGCGTGACCGTACGTCAGCGTGCGCACGCCGGTGCGCTCGCTGATTTCGCGCACGAAATCCAGCAGGGCGCCGATTTGTTGGCGCGGCACCACCACGTCTTCGCTCAGCTTTTTACGGGTCAGCTTGCGCACGGCGTGGCTCATGTCGCGGCGCGCCGACCACAGCCGTTCGCGCTGGGCTTCGTCTTGCGCGACCAGCACTTCCAACGCTTTCACGTCGTCGCACACGCCCGAAATGCGCTCGGCTTGTCGCTCCACCGCGCCTTCGTCGCCATCGACTTCCATCAGCAACATTGCGCCCGCCGCAGGATTGATGGGGTTTCCGGCTAGCCGCATGGCCTCGAGCGTGGAGGCGTCGAGCAGCTCGATGCAGCGCGGGGAAATGCCAGCGGAGATGATGGCCTGCACGGCTTGCCCGGCTTGGTTCACGTTGGAGAACAACGTGAGCAGCGTCATCACGCTCTGCGGTTTGGGAATGAGCTGCAGGGTGGCGGGTCCAAACACCGCCAACGTGCCTTCGCTACCCACCAGCAAGCCCGTGACGTCGTAGCCGGTGACGCCTTTGATGGTGCGCCGCCCCGCCTGGATGCGTTGCCCGCCGAGCAAAAATGCTTCGACGCCCAACACGTAGTCGCGCGTCACTCCGTATTTGAAAGCGCGAGGCCCGCCCGCGTTTTCGGCCACGTTGCCGCCGATAGCGCACGATTTGAGCGAGTTGGGATCGGGCGGATAGAACCAGCCCTCGGCCTCGACCGCCGCGTGCAAATCGGCCAGCACCACGCCCGGCTCGACCACCGCGATGCCTTCTTTGCGATCGATTTCGACGATCTGGTTCATGCCACTGGTGGCGAGCACGATGCCGCCGGCCATGGGTACGGCGCCGCCCGTGCGCCCGGTGCCACCGGCACGCGGCGTGATGGGCACGGCAGCTTCGCGCGCCACCGCGAGCGCCGCCAAAATGTCCTCGCTCGACGTCGCCAGCACCACCGCGTCGGGCAGCTCACCCTCGGCTTCGGATTCGTCGCGGACGAAGCGTTCGCAGGCATCCTTCCCGGTCAAAACTTTCGAGGGGCCGAGCCGCTCCTCGAGCAGAGATTTGGCCTTGTCGCGCGCAGACTGCGAAGGGCGGGGCACGTCGGGTCGGGAAAGCAGCACGGTGTGTGCCAGGGTACCCGAGTCGTCGAGGCCGCGCCAACGCGCTTGACTCGCGTTCCAAGCTGGGACTCTGCTTCAGCATGCTGAGCCGCGTCGGCGCTTGGTTTCTGCTTGGCTTTTCGCTGTTGGCGCCCGCCGCTGCCTGCAAAGCGCGCGAGACCGCGGAGCAGGATTCGCGACCCCTGCCGACGCCCGAGCCTCCCGCCTCGCCGTCCTCGGCGTTGCCGCGTGAAGACACGGCCGGCAAAAAGCGCCCGCTGGACGACGACGCCAAAGAGCCCGCGCCGAAGCCGAAACGGCCCGTCGCCGATGCCTCGGCGCACACCGCTCCGGCTCCGACCCCGTCGGCCAGCGCGCCCGCGACCGCCGCCGCAGGCGGTGGCAACGGCGCCGTCGTTCCGCCGATGCCCTCCGCGCCCGTGTTCACGGCTCCGTCGGCGGCGTGCCTGGCGCGCTGCCAAGGCGCCATGCAGGGCTGTCTGAGCGCTCCGGTCGACGGAGGCGTGCCTGGCTTCGGCAACCTCGACCTGTGCAAGAAGGCCTTCGAAGCTTGCCAGTCGGCTTGCAAGTAGCTGTCCGGCTTTTCGTACAACACTGTTCGAGGTTCCGAACACCGTAGTCGGCCGACGCGCACCAGTCTGGCGAATGTGCCGGTTTCGCGCGTGCTTCGGCGGCCGGCACGCCGCCTGCATCGCGATCGAGCGAGGCGAAGGCATGATGTACTCGCATCGATTGTCGAGCGCGGCGACGCTGCCGCTGTTCGTTGACTTCTCGATCGACCTGGGGGCGAATGTCACTACGACGCATGTTTCGGAGTTTTCTGATCGCGCTAGTTTTGCCGGGTGCGGCGCTGGCTCAGGCGGCGCCCCCAGATGCGCGCTCGGCTTCAATCGCGCTGCTGGTGGAGGCAAAGCGGTTGGCGGCGGCCGGCAGTGCCGCGGAAGCGTGCGAGAAGTATGCGGAGAGCTACAGCTTGGACGCGCAGCTCGATGCGCTGCTGCCCCTGGCTGACTGCTTGGAGCAGAGCGGCAAGCTTGCGCGCGCCTACGCCGCCTATCAAGACGCGGTCGAGCTCGCCAAGCGCGCGGGCGACCAACGTGGGGTGGCGGCCGAAGCCCGCGCCAACCAGCTCCGTCCGCGCCTGAGCTACCTCACGGTAGACGTCCCAGCCGCTTACCGGCTGCCCGCGCTCAGCGTGGAACGCGACGGCTTTCGGCTCGGCAGCAGCGCATGGGGCGTCCCCATCCCGATCGATGCGGGCACGCACGTGATTCTGGTGAAGGCCTACGGCTACCGCGATTGGCAGACCACCATCGACGTGCAGTCTGAAGGCTCGGCGCCCTACGTCGAAGTGCCGTTGCTCGAAAAGCTGCCCGACGCCGCCACGGCCGCGCCGGTCGTGAGCCCGCCGGTGGCACCTGCGCCGGTCGTGCCTGCAGCCGTCCCCGCGTCACCTGCGCGTTCGCCGGCCACCCACGTGCCCGCTGCGCGCACGCTGTCTTCCGGTCTTGCGCCAACGCGCTGGGCCGCGCTGGCCGCGGGCGGGGCGGGCGTCGTTGGGGTGGGTATCGGCTTCTACTTCTTGGCCCAGACGCGCAGCACCCTCAGTGAACGCGACGGTATCTGCCCCACCAGCAAAAACTGCGCGCCCGGCACCAACGCCCATTTGGCCGTGCTCACCCGGCAGGCCATCAATCAACAGCGGGCCGAGATCGCGTTCTTTGCGCTGGGCGGGGCCGCGTTGGCAATCGGCGCCGGGCTGTGGTTCTTGCCCAAGAGCAAAAACGGGGACCACGCCGCCTACTTGCTGCCGATGGTGCAGCCTGCAGGCGGCGGAGTCGTTTGGGGCGGTAGCCTCTAGGCCTCCATCGCGCCGCGTGGCTCGGCGGAGCGGCCCCCGCCGAGCTGTGTAGGCGTGCCTTTCTCAGAAGAGCGGAGGGCTGGCGTTCTGTGCAAGCTGTAGGGCTTGCTGCGGGAACCACGCTCCCGCCGCTGGATCGACCTGGCCCCACAGCGGATCGAAATGGCTCTGGGCGTCGCTGCCCGTCACGCCCCACGGATTGTACTGCGAGAAATCCCAGCCGCGCGCGCCACCGGCAATATCGCAGCTGCCGTCGGACTGGCCTGGGATCTTGATCCACAGGTAAGCATCCGCCAGCGGTACGCCAGTCTGCGCGGTCGGGCGCACACCCAGCCCGGCGCCGACCGGATTGCACCAACCGCCGCTGCTGAGCGCGGAGATCACTGCGGAGGGTTGCGAGTAGGGAGCGCTCGCATAGGGCAAGGCGTCGAACGCGCCCCGGCCGTTGCGCCCGGTGTCGATCACGAACGGCAGGGTCGCCACCGCGCTGCCCATCAAGCCTTGAATCTGCGCGGTCACGGTGGCCGCATATTCCGGACTATAGTCGAGGCCGTAGCCGGTGGCCGGGTTGTACTGGCTGGCGCACCAATCGAAATGGCCCAACCGCCAGCCGCCTTCTTCGGGATTGGTCGCGAAGGCCGTGCACATCGACACCCAAGTGCCGAACTGGGTCGATTGAGCGGTGGTCTGGAAATTGGAGGCATTCAAGAAGAAGCCTCGGCTCAGCGCGGCGCCCGTCACCGGATCGTGGCTCGCCTTGTTGATGCGGTAGGCCGCCTCGCCGACGCCCAGCCAACCGGCGTGGGTGCCGTCCAGGTAGACGGCAGCGGCCGGGGCCTTCGTCTGCAGCGACGCAGCGGCGTATTGCAGCTGCGCATAGCGCGCCTCCGGCGACGCGCCCGGCGCCGGCACGGGCGTTCCGCCATCACCCACCACCGTGGGCTGGCACCACTCCGTGGCGCCGTAGATGGTGGTGTTGTACGGAATGATGCCGAGGCTGTCGGGCTCCAAAATCACTACCGCCTTGGCTGAGCCGATGCCCTTGGCGAAGCCGTCAATCCAAGCCTGATAAGCTGCGGTGTCGAGGGCGCCGCCGCCGGAATACTGCGCACAGTCTCGGTAAGGCACGTTGTAGGCCACCAGCACTGGCACCCGCTTCTGCAGGGCTGCCTCTTTCATGGTCTTTTTGACGGATTTTTCGACCTCGGCGGGGGTGCCGCCCACGAACCAAACGGCTTGGGGAGTGGTCACCATCAACGTCACTTTGGCGGCGTTGACGAGGTCGTGCGCTTTGATGAGCGCCGCCACCTGCTTCACCGCGCCGGCATCCGGCGGGGGAACGAAGAAGCGCGTTGCGTCGGCGGAGGTCAGCGAGCTCTCCGCTTGGCCCAAGCTTTCTTGGTCGTCGGTATCGGATGGATCTGCAGCACCGCAAGCCAGAGCCAACAGCGACACGCTGGCAACCCTGGCGCCCTGAAATACGAATTTGGTCATGGTCATCCCGCTCCTGACGGCTTTCGTCGCGACGACGTAGCTTTCCCGACGTCGAGTCACGACTTGGTCGTGACGACGTTCGGACACGAGCGGGTTCGTATCACGAACACTCCCGAGGATTGTAGCGATTTTGTCTAGTCATTTAATACGGGTCAGCTCGCGAAGCTGTGATCATCTGCAAAGCGCTTGCAGCGGTGACGCCGTACTGACCGTGGCGTTACTTGCGCGTTACGTTGCCGCGCGCGATTTTTCGGCCAACACGTCGTCGGGGGCTTCTCCCCCGACCAAAATCGGTTGGATGCCCAGGCCGCGCTCGACGAGCGTATGACATAGGTAAATCAACGGGGTGAGTCCGACCGCGATCAGCAACTTCAGGCCGTAAGCCGAATAGATGATGTTCACGATCTTGCCCGCGCTCATCATCCCACTCCAGGCCACGAAGTTGATCGTGATGGTGTCGATCAGCTGGGAGACGGCGGTCGAGCCGGTGGCGCGCAGCCACAACAGCTTGCCCGACGTCTTCTTCTTGAGCAGATGAAACACGCCAATGTCGACGAACTGGCTCACCAGGTAGGCGCACAGCGACGCGACGATCATCCGCATCGAGCCCAGGAACACGTTGTTGAAAGAAGCCTCGTTCACGCCCGTCCAATCCGGCGCGTGGGTGAAAGGCGCGAACGGCACCGCGGCCGACAAGAAGATGAACGCGAACGAAAGCACGGCCATGCCGAACCCGACGATGGTGATGAAACGCGCCGCGCGCTGCCCATAGAACTCGTTCAGCACGTCGGTCAGCAAGAACGTGACCGGAAACGGCACCATGCCCACCGTGGTCGTGAACTCCAGGCCGAACATGTGCCACTGAATCAACTTGCCGCCGATGATGTCGCCCACCACCAGGCAGGTGGTGAAGATGCCGGCCAGCACCAAAAACAGCTTGTGGCGTTTGTCTAGAAACATGGGCGCGGCGCATCCTACACCTTTCCATGCGGCAAAATGGCTGCTATGGCTGGGTGCAGTGATAGCGCTCGGCATCGACCCCGGAACTCGCCACCTCGGTTGGGGAGTCGTGTCGCGCACCGGCAATCGGCTGTTGCACGTGGCTCACGGTGTCATCGAGCTCGCCGGCACCGAATCGATAGCGTCACGCCTGGTCGAGCTCGAGCGCCAGCTCACGCGCGTGATCGCGGACCACCGCCCGACGGTCAGCTCCGTCGAAAGCTTGTTCTTCCATAAAGATGCGCAAGCAGCGGCCAAGCTCGGCCACGCGCGCGGCGTGGTGCTGCTGTGCCTGGCCCGCGCCGGCATTCCGATTGCCGAGTACGCGCCCGCCAAGATCAAGCGCACCATCGCCGGCTCCGGTCAGGCCGACAAACGTCAGGTCGCGTTGATGGTGCGGGCGGCGCTGTCGCTCGACGGTCTGCCGCCCGCTGACGCCAGCGACGCCCTCGCCATCGCGATGACTCACCTGCGGCTCGGGGGCCTGCTCAGCGCGCTCGAAGAGGCGGGTGGCAAGGGCCAAACCGGTGCCGGGTTGGACAGCCGGGCGCGCGTTCTGCTCGCGCTGCTCAGCAAGAAGCGTCCGCGCCGCGTCGTCCCGCGCCGACGCGCTTGAGCCAGCTGCTTCAAAAATCTATTGATATTCAGACGTTGGGTGCGCTCCGGCTGCCCCGGCCAATCGCCTTGAAACTCCTTTGTAGGGGAGCAAAGCTTTGGCGCGTTACAAGCGTAGAACAAACGACCCGGTTCTCGGGTTTAGGGATTGCCATGAATCGTCGCACCTTCGCAGTTTTCGCCGCTTTCGGTTTTGCCCTGCCGCTCGTCGCCGGCTCCTCCGCCGCCCAAGAGGCCAAGAAGGCCCCGCCGGCGGCCAAGCCGCCCGCGCCCGCCGCCCCGAACGCAGCGCTCAGCGCCGACCAAATCGTCGACCGCGTCCAGGCGTTCTACGACAAGACCACGACCTTCAAGGCTGGCTTCAAGCAACGCTATCAGGTCAAGGCGTACGACAAAATCAAAGACTCTGCCGGTTCGGTGATCTTCGAGAAGCCAGGCAAGATGAGCTGGCGTTACACCAGCAATGGCAACCGTGTCGTTTCCGACGGCACGTTGATCAAGATTTACGAAAAAGAAAACAAGCAGATGTACGAGCAGCAGCTGGCCAAAACCCAGTACCCGGCCGCGCTCTCGTTCTTGACCGGTCAGGGCAAGCTCAAACAAAACTTCAAGTTCACGAAGCAAGACTCGAAGCAGATGAAGTTCGAGAGCGGCTACGTGCTGGCGGGCGAGCCGTTGCAGCCCACGGCCGCCTACGAGCGCGTCTTCTTCTACGTCGACGCGCAGACGTATCAAGTCCGCCGCGTGCTGATCATCGACGCGCAGGGCAACCGCAACCGCTTCGATTTCGTCACCAGCGAAGTGAACACCAAGGCGCCGCAAGGCGAGTTCGCCTTCACCCCCCCGCCCGGCACCCAAGTCATCCGCCCCTGATTCATCCCATCTAGGGCTGCCGCGCCGCAGCTCCTAAGGATCCTACATATTTCCATTGACGTTTCTGCGGCAAATTGATCTTTGCTGTGAATGGTCAATGCAGCGAGATGGCTACGCAGAGACATCGGCGACG